>ERZ826764.1824-NODE-1824-length-22984-cov-4.021065_pt1 | contig 22984 bp, 19 predicted proteins | sample MGYA00519870_ERZ826764 | MGnify/ENA primary metagenome ERZ826764 (study PRJEB31778, sample SAMEA3449239) | human gut metagenome | biome: human gut; feature: human-associated habitat; material: faeces | place: United Kingdom | collected 2010/2012 ...
GTCCTTATATTCCCACATGTTCTCAATATGGTTTGGAAGCAATCGAAAAATATGGTGCGCTTAAGGGAGGATTACTTGCAGTATGGAGAATATTACGCTGTAATCCTTTTTCTCATGGAGGATATGATCCCGTACCATAAGGTGGATGAGGTGGTTTCAGGTAACTGCTTCATAAGATTATCCAGGAGGAACTAGAAAATTGGAAAGTATGATTTTGGCTACTAAGAGTGGTACCCCGATCATTGGTCAGATTGCAGTTGTAATGGGATGGATCATGAATGCAATCTACAAAGTACTGGATATGGTCGGAATCCAGAACCTTGGTCTTTGTATTATCATTTTCAGTATTCTGATCTATCTTTGTATGACCCCTCTGCAGATCAAACAGCAGAAGTTTTCTAAACTGAGTGCGATCATGCAGCCTGAGATTCAGAAAATTCAGAAGAAATATCAGGGTAAAAAAGATCAGGATTCTATGATGAAGATGCAGGAAGAAACACAGGCAGTATATCAGAAATATGGTGTATCTGCGACAGGAAGCTGTGTACAGCTTGCTATCCAGCTGCCGATTCTGTATGCTCTGTATCAGGTAATCCAGAACATTCCTGCATATGTTGGCAGTGTTTACAATGTATTCAATGGTGTCTGCACAAAGATCCTTGCAGTAGATGGATTTACAGATATCATCAATAATTTTATTGCAGATAACAAAATGACACGAGTAAGACAGGTTACAGATAATGCAGATTCTATCGTAGATTTCCTGTATGCTCTGTCTCCATCACAGTGGAAATCCTTACAGGATATCAGCCAGTTTTCTGGATTTTCAGATCAGATCAGCAAGACTGCTTCTGAAATTCAGAAGATGCAGACATTTGGTGTTCTGAACATTGCTGATCAGCCACTGAGTTATATCAAAACAGGATCACTGATCCTTATTATTGCAGCTCTTGCAATTCCGCTTCTTTCATGGGCTACACAGATGCTGAATCTGAAGCTTATGCCACAGGCAGCGACGCAGAATGGCAATGATGATAACAATGCCATGGCAAGTTCCATGAAGACGATGAACACAGTAATGCCTCTTATGTCCGCATTCTTCTGTTTTACCTTCCCGGTAGGTCTTGGTATTTACTGGATCGCCAGTGCGGTAGTAAGAAGTATTCAGCAGCTGCTTATCAACCGCCATCTGAATAAGATGAATATCGATGACCTCGTAAATGAAAATATGAGAAAAATGGAAGCCAAGAGAGCAAAAGAAGGACTTCCGCCTCAGAAGATCACAAACCAGGCTCATCAGAGTGCCAAAAATATCAATAAAGTAGAAAAAGGCATGAGCGGTACTGATGAAGCAAATCGTGCAAAAAAAGTAGAAGAAGCTTACAAGAATGCATCTCATGCAAAAGCCGGAAGTATCACAGCCAAGGCAAATCTTGTAAGAGATTTCGAAGAACGTAATAAGAAGAAATAAGGAAAGGAAGGTCGGGTTTTTACTATGGATGAATATATGCAGTTTTCAGCCAAAACAAAGAACGAGGCAATTACAAAGGCATGTATTGAACTGGGTGTATCCAGTGATCAGCTTGATATTCAGGTAGTCAGCGAAGGAAGTTCCGGATTTTTTGGAATCGGAAGTAAACCGGCAATTATCAAAGCTCGTAAAGTAGATGATAATTCTGAAGAAAAAGAAATCGAAAAAATCGTTGATTCTGTTAAAATTAATGCTTTTAAAGAAGATACCGTAAAAGAAACACAGAAATCTGCACCGAAATCCGTTTCCAGACAGAACGATGTGAAACCGGAGACTAAGACAGAAACCGCAAAAGCATCAAAAGAAGAAAAACAGCCGAGACCTGCAAAAGAAAAACCTGCAAAAGAGAAACCGGTAAAAGAACAGAAAGAAAGACCGGCGAAAGAAAAACAGGTAAAAGCATCAAAACCGATCGAAATCATTACAGATCCGGAAGAAATCAAAGATATTGAAGAGAGAGCAGTTGTATTCCTTCGCGATGTATTTGGTTCCATGGATCTTGGAGAAGTTCAGATCACTTCAAAATACAATACAACAGACGGTTGTCTGGAAGTTGATTTTGAAGGAGAAGATATGGGCATCCTTATTGGTAAGAGAGGACAGACACTGGATTCTCTCCAGTATCTGACAAGCCTTGTTGTAAATAAAGGTAAATCCGATTATATCCGTGTCAAACTTGATACAGAGGATTACAGAAGACGTCGTAAAGAGACTCTGGAAAACCTTGCAAGAGGAATTGCCTACAAGGTGAAAAAGACCAGAAAACCTGTTGTACTTGAGCCGATGAATCCATATGAAAGAAGAATCATCCACTCTGCACTGCAGGGAAATAAATTTGTTGAAACAGTCAGTGAAGGTGAGGAACCTTACCGTCATGTAGTTGTTAAATTAAAAAGATATTAATATATGAATCTAAAAAAGATGTTATTCTAGGTGAAAGCGTGAATAACACGTCTTGACGTGTGTGCTTACCTGGGGTAACATCTTTTTTGTAAAGTTCTGAAAGCAATCGATTTTGTAAAAATAAATATTAAAATATCTGTGTTAACAGATATTACCATGGAGGAAATATGGACGCAACAATTGCAGCAATCTCTACAGCAATGAGTGCTTCAGGTATTGGTATTGTCCGTATCAGTGGCGAAAATGCTATGGATGTGATCGCGAAGATCTATCGTTCCAAAAACGGAAAAAAAGATATTCGTACAGTCGTCAGCCATACCATTCATTATGGATTTATCTATGATGGAGAAGAAGTTGTAGATGAAGTACTGGTTATGATCATGAGAGGACCTCACACATATACGGGTGAGGACACCGTAGAAATAGATTGTCATGGCGGTGTATATGCCATGAAACGCGTTCTGGAAACTGTTCTAAAAAATGGTGCGGTGATCGCAGAACCGGGAGAGTTTACAAAAAGAGCATTTCTGAACGGAAGGCTGGACCTGTCTCAGGCAGAGGCAGTTATGGATGTCATTCAGGCAAAGAATTCCATGGCACTCAAAAGTTCTGTCGAACAGTTAAAGGGTTCTGTACAGCGGGCTGTTAAAGAAATTCGTGCAAGACTGCTTCACCAGATTGCATATATAGAAACGGCACTGGATGATCCGGAACATTTTGACCTCACAGACTATCCACAGGAACTGCAGAAAATTGTGGAAAAAGAGAGTGAAAATATCAGTGAACTGTTGAAAACAGCGGACGATGGAAGAATGATACAGGAAGGAATCAAGACGGTTATCCTTGGAAAACCAAATGCAGGAAAGTCATCTCTTCTGAATTTTCTGGTTGGAGAAGACCGGGCAATCGTTACAGAAATTGCCGGAACGACAAGAGATATTCTGGAGGAATATATTTCTCTGAACGGGATCACGCTTCGCGTGATCGATACCGCTGGAATCCGTGAAACGGAAGATGTTGTCGAAAAGATTGGAGTCGGTAAGGCAAAACAAATGGCGGAAAACGCAGATCTGATCCTTTATGTTGTGGATTCTTCACTGCCGCTGGATGATAATGACCGCGAGATCATGGAATTACTTTCCGGACGGAAGAGTATCGTAATTTACAATAAAACAGATCTTGAGGCGGCTGTTGATATTGAAGAATTAAAGGAAAAAACAGGAAGCCCGGTCATTCCGGTATCTGTTGTGGAAGAAACCGGAATCAGTCAGCTGGAAGATGAGATTAAGAGGATGTTTTTCCATGGAGAGCTTTCCTTTAATGATGAGGTATATATTACAAATGCCCGTCATAAGGCCGCACTTGAAGAATCAAAGGAAAGCCTGAAGCTTGTAATGGACAGTATTGCTATGGGAATGTCTGAGGACTTCTTTTCCATTGACCTGATGAATGCGTACGAGAGTCTTGGACGCATCGTGGGTGAATCTGTGGGAGAAGACCTTGTAAACGAGATTTTCAGCAAATTCTGCGTTGGTAAATAAGAAGGGAAGATAAATAATGGAGACAAAAACACTGGAAAAAACCTGTGATATTGTTGTAGTAGGAGCGGGACATGCAGGCTGTGAAGCATCACTTGCCTGTGCACGTCTGGGGCTGGATACAGTAATGTTCACGGTAAGCGTAGACAGTATTGCCTTAATGCCATGTAACCCGAATGTCGGCGGCAGCTCCAAGGGGCACCTCGTCCGCGAACTGGACGCCCTCGGCGGAGAAATGGGCAAAAATATAGATAAAACCTTCATCCAGTCCAAAATGCTCAACCAGTCCAAAGGTCCGGCAGTCCATTCCCTTCGTGCCCAGGCCGACAAACAGGCCTACAGCACAGAGATGAGAAAGACTCTGGAAAATCAGGAAAATCTGACCATTAAACAGGGAGAAGTCACAAAGCTTCTCGTGGAAGAAGGCAAAATTACAGGAGTGCAGCTTTATTCAGGTGCAGTTTATCACTGCCAGGCAGTTGTACTCTGCACAGGAACGTACCTGAAAGCAAGATGTATCTACGGTGATGTCAGCAATTATACCGGACCAAATGGACTGCAGGCGGCTAATTATCTGACAGATTCACTCAAAGAGCTTGGAATCGAGATGTTCCGCTTCAAGACAGGAACACCGGCACGAATTGCCGGAAATACGATCGATTATTCCAAAATGGAAGAGCAGTTTGGCGATGAAAGAGTAGTTCCATTCTCATTTTCAACGGATCCGGAGTCTGTACAGATCCAGCAGAAGTCCTGCTGGCTGACTTATACAAACGAAAAAACGCATGAGATCATCCGTAATAATCTGGACCGTTCGCCATTGTATTCCGGTATGATTGAAGGTACCGGACCGAGATACTGTCCATCTATCGAGGACAAGGTCGTTCGTTTTGCGGATAAAAAACGTCATCAGGTATTTATTGAACCAGAAGGACTTTATACGAACGAAATGTATATTGGAGGCATGTCCAGTTCTCTTCCGGAAGATGTACAGGATGAAATGTACCATTCTGTTCCGGGACTGGAACATGCAAAGATTGTTAAGAACGCCTATGCAATTGAGTATGACTGCATCAATCCACGGCAGCTGTATCCGACGCTGGAATTCAAAAAGATCAAAGGCCTGTTCAGTGGCGGACAGTTTAACGGAAGCTCCGGATATGAAGAAGCAGCAGCACAGGGGCTGATTGCCGGAATCAATGCAGCCATGGAGGTAAAAGGCCGGGAACAGCTGGTTCTGGACCGTTCCGAAGCTTATATTGGAGTACTGATCGATGACCTGGTTACAAAAGAAAACCATGAACCGTATCGAATGATGACAAGCCGTGCAGAATATCGTCTTCTGCTGAGACAGGATAATGCAGATCTTCGTCTCCGTAAAAAAGGATATCAGGTTGGTCTGATCGATGAAGAAACATATCAGGCAGTTCTTCGAAAAGAAGAGGCAATTCAGAAAGAAATCGAGCGTACCGAACATGCAACGATCGGCGGAACACCGGAGGTCCAGAAATTGCTGGAAGAAAAAGGAAGTACACTTCTGAAATCCGGAACAACGATTGCAGAACTGATCCGCAGACCGGAACTGAACTATGAAGATCTGGCACCAATTGACAAAGAAAGACCGGAGCTTCCATGGGATGTGAAGCAGCAGGTAGAGATCAATCTGAAATATGAGGGATATATCAAGAGACAGCTGAAGCAGGTAGAGCAGTTCAAAAAACTGGAAGCAAAGAAAATTCCGGAAGACCTGGATTATGAAAAGGTTGGCAGTCTTCGTATCGAAGCAAGGCAGAAACTGGAAGAATACCGTCCAATCTCTATCGGACAGGCATCTCGTATTTCAGGCGTATCTCCTGCGGATATCTCTGTACTGCTGGTTTATCTTGAACAATACAGAAGAAATTCAAATTCCTGAGAATAGGAGGATATAATATTGTCTTATGATCTGAAAGTACTGGAGCAAGGGTGTGAAGAACTCGGAATTGCTCTGAATGATACACAGAAACAGCAGTTTATTGCTTTTTATGAATATCTGGAAGAAAAAAACAAGGTCATGAACCTGACTGGTATTATTGAGTTTCAGGAAGTGCTGGTAAAGCATTTCCTGGACAGTCTTGCCTGTGTGAAGGCAGTAGATATGACAAAAGTCAGCAAAATTATGGATATCGGAACAGGAGCCGGATTTCCGGGAGTACCACTTAAGATTGCGTTTCCGCATCTGGAAGCCTGTCTTCTTGACTCATTGAAGAAGAGAGTTAATTTTCTCGAAGAAACCTTTGCTCTTCTGAAACTGGAAAATATTACTGCAATTCATGGCAGGGCAGAAGAATTTGCCAAAAATAGAGCATACCGTGAGCAGTATGATCTGTGCGTATCCCGTGCGGTTTCCAATCTGGCTACGTTGTCTGAGTACTGTCTTCCATATGTAAAAGTGGGCGGAAATTTTATTTCTTACAAGTCTGGCACGGTTCAGGAAGAACTGCAGCAGGCAGAAAAAGCAGTTAAGATCCTCGGCGGCAAGATTCAGGATGTGGTTTATTTTAATCTTCCGGATTCTGAAATCCAGCGTTCTCTCGTTGTGATCGAGAAAATGAAACCAACACCGGGACGCTATCCGCGTAAGGCAGGAACACCACTGAAAGAGCCTCTTTCATAAATAGAAACTGTTTTTAGAAAAACTATTTCAAAAATACGTTTTATTTTCACAAAATCATCACAAATTTATCCAATTTTTATCACAACTTCCTCATAGAATATTTTCAGAGCAGACGTTAAAGCCGGCTCATGATGGAAGATGCTTCCAGGTACCCCCTATCTCTGTTTCACCTGGAGGCATCTTTTATTTTGTAAATATTTGCAGAATACAATATTCTGTTTAAAGAAAAAGGAGGAGAGACTTGTGATTGAAGTAAACAATCTGGTCAAACGCTATGGAGACCATACGGCAGTTGACCACCTTTCTTTTAAAATTGAGAAAGGCAAAATCTACGGCTTTCTGGGGCCAAACGGAGCTGGTAAATCTACGACTATGAATATGATTACTGGTTATATAGCATCTACGGAGGGAACGGTAACCATTGATGGTCATGACATACTGGATGAACCGGAGCAGGCAAAAAAATGCATCGGCTATCTGCCGGAGATGCCGCCTCTTTATTTCGACATGACAGTAGGCGAATATATGAATTTCGTTGCTGATCTCAAAAAAATCCCAAAAGATCAAAAAAAATCCATGGTAGAAGAAGTCATGGAAATGGTAAAGATTACCGATATGAAAAACCGTCTGATCAAGAATCTGTCCAAAGGTTACAGACAGAGAGTTGGACTTGCGCAGGCAATTCTTGGTTATCCGGAAGTAATCATCCTGGATGAGCCAACCGTAGGTCTTGACCCGAAACAGATCATTGAGATCCGTGATCTGATCAAGAGCCTTAAGAAGAAACATACGGTTATTTTAAGTTCGCATATTCTGTCAGAAGTCAGTGCTGTCTGCGATTATGTATTGATCATTTCTCATGGAAAACTGGTTGCCAGTGATACACCGGAAAACCTTGGTAAACTTGCAGAAGGTTCCAATACATTAAATCTGCTTGTGAAAGGTGATAAAGATCATATTCGCATTGCACTTGGACAGATCAGTGATATCAAAGATATTAAGATAGAGGATGCAAAGGAAGAACATGCATGGAATGTAATGCTTTCTACAAAAGAGGATATGGATATCCGTGAAGAGGTGTTCTTCAAAATGGCAGATGCACACTGCCCAATTCTGGAAATGCAGTCGAAGAAAGTATCTCTGGAGGAAATCTTCCTTGAACTGACTGAAGATGATAAGAAGAAAAAGAACGAAAAAGAGACAGACAAAAAGGAGGGGGAAAATAAATGATCGCAGTATATAAAAGGGAGCTGAGAAGTTACCTTACTTCTATGCTCGGTTACCTGTTCATATTTTTTATCCTGCTTCTGACAGGTATTTATTTTTCAGCATATCAGCTTGGAGCAGCATATCCGCGTTTTGAGTACACATTAAGTGCACTGACCTTTGTATTTCTGATCAGTGTACCGATCCTTACCATGAGAGTCCTTGCAGAAGAACGTAAACAGAAAACAGATCAGCTGCTTCTTACAGCACCGGTGTCTATTGAAAAAATTGTTTTTGGTAAATATTTTGCACTGGTTACGATCTTTGCGATTCCGATGCTGATTATGTGTCTGTATCCACTGCTCATGACAAAATTCGGAACAGTATCTCTGGGAGCAGCATACACTGCGATCCTTGGATTTTTCCTTCTGGGATGTGCAAATCTTGCAATTGGTGTGTTTATTTCCTCATTGACAGAAAGTCAGGTAATTGCAGCAGTACTGACATTTGTTATTCTGTTTGCTTTTTATATGATGAATGGAATTTCCTCTTTCTTCTCAGAAGGAGCACTTTCTACCTGTGTTACATTTGGACTTCTGATTCTGGCAGCAGCGATCATAATCTATACAATGATCAAAAACTTCCTGATCTCAGCAGTCATCTGTGTAGTTGGGGAGATCGCACTTGTCATTGTTTATGTTGTAAATTCCAGCTTTTTCTCAGGTGGAATCCAGAAAATTCTGGATATCTTCAACCTGAGCAGCCATTTTGACAATTTTGCAAATGCAATCTTTGATGTCAAAGGCATTTTGTATTTCCTGTCTGTGATTGCAGTCTGCCTGTTTCTGACTGTACAGTCGATTGCCAAGAGACGTTGGAATTAAGGAGGTGGGAGACAATGAAATTTACGGAAAAACTGAAAGCAAAGAAAGCAGATAAGATTGAAAATCCGGCAAAAGAGACAGCCAAAAAAGAAAAGAAACCTTTAAAACAGAAAATAAAGGATTCCATGAATAAAAAATACATCAAGAACGGTTCTTACAGTGTTGTTATCAGTGCTGTTTTTGTAGTGATCGTTCTTGTGGTAAATATGATCGTTGGTTCCCTTCCATCTAAATATACAGAAGTGGATGTCAGTGCTCAGAAACTTTACAGTATCACTGATGATACAAAGAACTTCCTGAAAAAACTGGATAAAGATGTAACGATTTATCAGGTCGTACAGAGCGGCTCTGAAGATGAAACGATTAAAAAGTTACTTGAGAAATATGAAGAAGGATCAGATCATATTAAAGTAGAACAGAAAGATCCTGTTGTAAATCCGAAATTTACGTCAGAATATACCAGTGATGATGTTGCTGCAAACAGCCTGATCGTGGTATGTGGTGACAGAAGCAAAGTTGTAAATTACAGCAGTATTTATGAATCTTCGATTGATTATAATACGTATCAGTCCACAACGACAGGATTCGATGGAGAAGGACAGATCGACAGTGCTATTTCCTATGTAACTTCCGAAGACCTTCCGGTTCTTTATACACTGGATGGACATGGTGAAAAAGACCTGGATTCTACTCTTCAGGAAGATATCCAGAAAGCAAATATTGATATTAAATCTCTGAACCTGATCACAGAAGAAAGTGTTCCGGATGATGCTGCGTGCCTGCTAATCAACGCACCAACTTCCGATATTTCCGAATCTGAGAAAGATGCGATCATTGATTATCTTGAAAATGGCGGAAAAGCTATGATCTTCTCTGATTATACAGAAGAATCCATGGATAATTTTGATGCGGTTCTCAAGAACTATGGAGTAGAGAGAACAGAGGGTATTGTAATTGAAGGCGATTCACAGCATTATGCGCAGATGCCTTATTATCTGGTACCGACAGTCAACAGCACCGATGCAGTCTCTGATTTTGCATCCAAAGGTTATTATGTACTGATGCCTTATGCACAGGGAATCAAGAAGACAGATGATGTCAGAGATACCGTTACGATCAACAGTCTTCTGACAAGTTCTGACAGTGCTTATTCCAAAGTGGATGTCAACAGTGGAACAATTGATAAAACAGATGATGATATTGACGGACCATTTGATCTCGGTGTAAGTATCACAGAAACACTGGATGATGACAAAGAGACACAGATCGTTTATTATACTTCTTCAAATCTGATGGACAGCCAGATCAACCAGATGGTATCCGGTGGAAATGAGCAGATGATCATGAGTTCTCTGAGCTGGATGTGCAGCTCGGATGAGACATCAACAATTTCTGTTCCATCTAAAAACCTGCAGATTTCCTATCTGACACTGACTGCTTACGATGTAAGCTTCTGGAAGATCATGGTAATGGGAATCATCCCGGTAGTATTCCTGGTAATTGGATTCATGGTATGGCTGAAAAGGAGAAAAGCATAAATGAAGAAAAAAACAGTCAAACTTGTTTCGGCAGTAGTCGTATTGGGAGTGCTGTGCGCAGCGTATGAAGGCGTAAACTTTTATGTTACCTCACAGGAAGAAAAAGAAACTGAAGAGAATGACACAAGCGTAGATTTGGTAAGTCTGGAGGCAGATGATATAACAGCAGTTTCATTTACCGCAGACCAGAATGAAGTAGAATTTGATAAAAAAGATGATAGCTGGACAGAAAAATCTGATGCGAATTTTCCGGTGAATCAGGACACGGTTGACAGTGCAGTCAAGGGAGTTGCATCCCTGACTGCTGACCAGGAGATTTCCGATGTGGAAGATATGAGTCAGTATGATCTGGATAATCCGCAGAATACCATTACGCTGACAACAGCTGATGGTGATACAAGTCTTCAGATTGGTATGGAATCTTCAAATAATCAGTACTATGTGAAAAAAGAGGATGATGATAAAAATGTTTATCTGGTATCCAGCAGCTCAATAGAGCCTTTTATGGGAACTTTGTATGATTTTGCGGAGAGTGGCACATTTCCATCCGTAACATCTGCTACGATCACAGATGTTAAAGTTGATAAAGAGAATGGTTATGAGCTTACACAGGATGCAGACAATCTGTTCTGGAATGTGTCTGATGGAAAGACTACAGAGAAGGCAGATACTACAAAAGCAGGAACTGTAACTTCAGCGATAGGATCTCTGGCATACGATAAATTTGTAGATTATAACTGCACCGACGATTCCAAGTATGGATTTGACGATCCGTATGCAGTTATCACTGTGAAGTATACCGAGGATGAACAGGAAACACAGACGGTAGAGAAGACGCTTACCATTTATGTGGGAGATGAGACCGGCGATGACCGTTATGTGAAAGTAGATGACAGCAAAGAAGTTTACACGATCACGAAAGATTCTCTGACAGATATCCTCGACAGTACAATGTCTGATTTCTATAACCTGACAGTAAGCTATGTTTCTTCCAATGATCTGGATTCCCTGGAGGTACAGAGTGCAGATGGAGATCATACAATAAACGTTGTAACGGAAACCGTAAAGGCAGAAGATGAAGATACCACAGACGATACAGATTCTGATACTACAGATGAAAGCAGTACAGAAACATCGGATGAGAGTTCCACAGATACAGACTCCTCTGATGAAAGTTCTTCTGATGATGAGGAAGAGACTACTACAACAACTTACAAGTTAGATAGCGAAGACCTCGATGAATCCACATTCACGACTTTCTACAATAAACTCATCAACATGACCGCACAGGAACGTCTTACTGAGGAGTATACTCCAGAAGGAGATCCGGCATATACCTTTATCTTTAAAGATAAAGACGGAAAAGAAACTACGGTGAAGTATTATGAATATGATACAAACTTCTATGCGGCATTAGTTGAGGATAAAGTTTATCTGGTGAACAAGATGAATGTAAAAGATCTGGATGAAGCTTATCAGAAGATGGTGAATCCGGATACGGAAGATGCCGAAGAAAGTACATCCGATACAGCTACAGAAGAAAATTAAATTTATACGAACCTGCCCCGCGAGTTGCTCGCGGGGTATTTTTTTGTTTGCCAGTGGTAAAAAAATCTTCCTGGTGATAAAATAGAGTCGATTTTATAATAAGCGAGGAATCAGAGATGTTATATTTTTTAAATGATTATTCAGAAGGTGCACATGAAAAAGTCCTTCAGCACCTGATCGATACCAATATGGAGCAGCTTCCTGGATATGGAACCGACCATTACTGTGAAGAAGCAAAAGAAAAGATCAAGAAGGCATGTGGCTGTGAGGACGCAGAAGTCTTTTTACTGACAGGCGGCACGCAGACCAATCAGATTGTCATTGATACGATATTACAGCCGTATGAGGGCGTTGTAGCGGCTCAGACGGGACATGTCAGTACACATGAAGCCGGTGCAATCGAATTTACCGGTCATAAAGTCCTGACACTTCCAGAAAAGAATGGGAAAATCAATGCAGCGGACCTTAAGAATCTGATTGAGACATTTTATGGTGATGAAAATCATGAGCATATGGTATTTCCGGGAATGGTCTATATTTCTCATCCGACAGAATATGGAACACTGTATACAAAAAAAGAACTGACGGAGCTTTCTGCAGTATGCAGGGAATATAAAATTCCTCTTTTTATGGACGGAGCCAGACTGATCTATGGTCTTGTAAGTAAAGAAACAGATGTGACTTTACAGGACATTGCGAAACTCTGTGATGTATTTTATATCGGAGGAACCAAGGCAGGTGCTTTATGTGGAGAAGCAGTTGTGTTTACCGGAGACAGTATGCCGAAGCATTTCCTTACAAGAGTCAAACAGCATGGAGCCCTGCTTGCAAAAGGCAGACTTACGGGGGTGCAGTTTGATGCGCTTTTTACAGATGATCTTTACCTTGAAATTGGTAAAAATGCTATCGAAACAGCCGCTGTTCTTAAAGCGGGATTGAAAGAAAAAGGATATACATTTTACATAGATTCACCTACTAATCAGCAGTTTGTTGTTCTGGAGAACCGTAAGATGGAAGAATTAAAAAAAGATGTCCAGTTCAGCTTCTGGGAGAAGAAGGATGATACACATACGGTAGTCCGATTTGCAACCAGCTGGGCAACCAGAATGGAAGATGTAGAGAAACTTCTTTCTCTGTTATAGATTGTAAAAAGACCTTTTTTATCGTATAATATAGATATTCAGGTGATGGAAAAAGGGAGGTAGAACATGAAGAAACACAGCAAACGTCTGCTGACTGCAGCAGCACTGGTTATGACAACAACTGCCACTATTCATATTATAAATAAAGTGATTGCAGCATCCGCCTGTCTGAAGGAAATGCTGGACACTGATGTAAGAAACTATTATCATTGGCGCTTTGGTGATATTTATTATACAAAAAAAGGCAAAGGAAGCCCAATCCTTTTGATCCATGATATGCTTCCGGGTGGTTCCGGATATGAGTGGAGTAAGATCGAGGATGATCTTGCACTGGAGCATACGGTCTATAACCTGGATCTTCCGGGATGCGGACGTTCTGAGAAGTCCGGAATAACTTATACAAACTTTGTTTATGTACAGGCCATCTGCGATTTTATTAAAAATGTGATCGGAGAGAAGACAGATGTTATCGTGAACGGATATGCAGTATCTTTTGTTGTGATGGCATGTCACAATGAAAAAGATCTGTTCAACAAGATTATGATGGTAAATCCGGTCAGTCTTTCAAGTCTGAAACAGATGCCTGGAAAGAAAGAAAAACTTCTCCGCAGATGTCTGGAAATTCCGGTGTTTGGAACATTGGTTTATCACATGGTCGTATCAAGAGATGCTGTTAATAACGAATTCATTGAGAATTATGCATTTGATCCGTTCCATCCGGACAGAGACCTGCAGGATGCATATTATGAGGCAGCGCACAGAGGCGGCTGTTATGCAAAGAATGTTTATGCAAATAAGGCATCCAAATATATGAATATTGATATTACCCGTGGACTGAAAGAAATCGATAACAGTCTTTATATTGTTGAAGGTGAAGCTGAGAACAATGGGGAAGCAATCATAGAAGCATATCAGAATGTCAATCCATCGGTAGAAGCTGTTATGATTAAAGAAACAAAACATTTTCCACATGTAGAAGCACCGGAACAGTTCCTGGAACAGGTTGGAATTTTCTTCTGACAGAACTGACTGTTTTATCTCAGTCGAGAAGACTCCCACCTCTTTCAGGTGGTGAGTAATAGCAAATTTGTCTCAGTGGGAGTCCAATCTCCGACTGAGATAAACGCTCCGCGAGGATGCGCAGTGATTCTGTAAAGAATATGTCAGCTTACGCTGACCAGAATCACGCGCCAAGTCTCACGGATGTTCGACTTGAAAAAAAGGATAAAAGAAAGAACTCATGCTTATGTTGATTTTCACAGTAAAATGTGATGAATAACACAAGAGCAGGAGTTCTTTTTTTCTGGAGAAATGAGGGTACATTGCCCTACTTCTGTCGTTTATATTTCGAAAGAGCCAGAATGATAGCAACAAATGCCAGAGCAAACATAACTTCGATTCCCAGAGATTTCCAGATATCTGTGGCAATATTGCCGGAAACGCTATGATATCTGGCGAGCGTTTCATTGATGTCCTCATACCAGTAGACTGGAAGAAACTGTGCTATTTTAAGTACTTTTTTATCCATAACACTCATTGGTACAAAAACACCGGACAAAAAGCACATGCCAAGAGAAACAATATTGGAAAGTCCATTGAGCATGTTGCTGTTTTTTACAAAAAGTCCGAGCAGATAAGACAGAGACAGCGAGACCATCATCATCACAAAGGTATTCAGGAGATAATAGGTCAGAACACCGGAAGCCAGGAGATCTTTTTGATACATGACAATTGCACCTGTGACGGCGATCAGCCATAAACCGACTCCGATCGTAAACATGGCAAGCAGTCCTTCAAGGTTCTGCCGGCGAATGGAAACGGATGAAGCCTGCATACGTTTCTGGATATCTTCTTTCTGAAAAGCAAGAAGAATATAGCCCATGGAATAGCACAGAACAGCCAGAAACAGATAGGGAACATAACGGAAATAATAGGTATATGCCGGTGTTTCGGAAGTGGTTTCGGTGTCCTGATACATGGAAACCCTGGAGGAAGGCTGTTCCAGAGCGGCTTTTGCAGCTTCTTTCTGAGAAAAACCAGAAGCAATATATGTGCGCACATTATTCAGCCATGCATTGATCTGCTGGTCTACATAAAATGAAGTATAGGATCCGGGAATCTTTGTGACGGAAATCGGGTTATCCTGTACAATGCAGGTTTTATAGAAATCTTTTGGAATCTGTACAATATATTCTGCATTTCTGTAAAAAAGCTCTTCCTGCATAACAGAAGGATCACTGGAAATCTCAGAAACATTATGGATTGTTTTGAGATAGTCTGTTAAAGCATGAGAAAGAGTACTCTGATCATTATCTGCAACGGCAATATCCACTCGCGCTTTTTCAAAATCTTCCAGATGCTCTTTGCTGGCAGCTGCCTGAAGAGCCATGGCAACGGAGAAAAAAATAACCAGATATATGATCACCAGACCGATATTCTTTTTTAATATTTTCATATAGCCTTTAAATACTGTCATAGCGATTCCTCCTGATCAGTAAAAATGAAGCCATAACAAAGGCAGCGCTCATAACTGCAAGTGTGACAAGATTGCGGTAATAGCGGGCTGTATCATTGTAAACATTGATACAGTAAAATGCATCCGAAATCAGGGCAGCAGGATTGATGCGGTTGATGATCGGAGCATGTTTTTCTACGAGATCTTTCATGTTACTGTTCATGAGTCCTGCAAGAAAACTGCAGACCATGGAAATCGCAAGGATAACAGCAACTTTTATACCTTCACTCAGTTTGCCGAGACTTCCGACAAACAGCCCCACAGAAACACCGATCAGGCTTCCGAACAGTGAAATGATAAGCATTTTTCCTATTTGTCCCTGAAAATCCAGTTTCAGTATGATCCTGAGATAAATGAGTAAAATAATTACATCGGTATATCCGAGCAGAAAGGAAGTAATCTGCTCGGATAAAATCAGTTTGAGTTTATGGGTGGGAGTAACACAACGTCTTGCCGCCAGAGCTGTTAAATTGGCCTGTAACGTGATCGCGGCGCCAAAGCCGATAAAACATCCATACAGGCACGCCATGGCGATCAGAGCGTAAAAAAACTGCGAATTACCATCGATCGTTTTTCCACCCAGGGAAAGTTCCTGTACAAGATCGCGGGTATCTGCCATCTGTGAAAGTCCTTCCAGAATTCCGGAAGGATGTTTTTTCAGGATATTCTGTATCGTGTGCAGGTTGTTATTGTAACTTTCCAGAACAGACTGAAGGATACTTTCCGGAATGCCATGTGCATTAACTGTCAGAGACGGAGTCATTTCATTGTAATAGATACCAGAGATTTCCTTGTTTTTTAAAGCAGTAAGCGCTGCAGATTCATCCATCTCCTGAATGTTCAGAAGATCTGAATTACTTTTTTTAACCTGGTCTATGTAAAAGCTGAACAGTGGATTAGGGCTGGTTTCCTGCACCATAGCTACCTGAACGGTCTCAAAATCTGCATCATTCAGGTTTCCAAATGCAAAAAAGAAGAAGGTACCAAGAATCAGAGGAAAAACAAGCGGCCAGAAGGTCATATTAAAGTTACGTAATTTAACCAGAAGATTATACTTTATTAAATGCAGCATAAAAAATCCTTTCTGTGAATTTATGCATATTTATGTATAAATATACATAAATATTAATCACGAAGCTGTTTTCCTGTAATTTCCAGAAAGACATCATTCAGAGTTGGAAGTTCGGAAAAGACTCTTCCAAAAGTAATGTCCTGGCTCTGAAGGTAGTTCAGAAGACGAATCAGATTATGCTGAGCACCTGTGCAGCGGAGCGAGAGAATCTGATTTTCATAATGCACATCAAAAACATGAGAAAGATTCCTGATATCCTGAAGGTGCTTTTCTTCAAGAAGAATTGCTTCCACTGTGATCGTTTCGCCTGTTTTGATCATTTTCTTCAGTTCCTCAGTGGTTCCGGATGCAATTACCCGTCCGTGGTCCATAATTGCGATGCGGGTACAGATCTGTTCTACTTCCTCCATGTAGTGGGAAGTATAAATGATAGTGGAACCCTGTTCGTTCAGTTTCTGGATACCTTCGAGAATTTTATTACGGCTTTGCGGATCAACTGCAACGGTAGGCTCATCCATAATGATCAGACGAGGCTTGTGAGCGATACCGCAAGCAATATTCAGCCGTCGCAGCAGACCGCCAGAAAGTTTCCCGGGGCGGGTTTTACAGTAATCTTCGAGCCCGACAAACTGAATTGCCTCATTGACCAGTTCTTTGCGGCGTTTTTTATCAGAAACATATAAACCGCAGAAATAATCGATATTTTCATATACTGTCAATTCGTCAAAAACAGCGACATTCTGCAAAACAATGCCAATCTGCTGTTTGACCTGATAACTCTCAGGGGTCATAGGCTGGCCAAAGACTTCGATCGTTCCTTTGTCATATTTTAAAAGAGAGAGGAGACAGTTGATCGCGGTTGTTTTTCCGGAACCGTTAGGGCCAAGCAGACCAAAAATCTCTCCTTCATGAATATCGAGATTCAGATGATTCAGAGCAACCAGATCACCATATCTTTTTACCAGATTTTCTATATGAATCATAATAACTCCTTCCATACAAAAAGTTTAAATCATGAGTATCTGACAGGGGCAGATATGCATAAATACCGGAAGCAGACAAGTGTTTCTTCCTGACTATACTATAAGATAAATTGTGTGAAATACCAAGTGCAGGATGTCACAGAAAAAGGATGACATTTGTCACTTTGAATAAACTGGAATGTGTTATATTATAAATATGTAAAAGAAAAACATAATAAAAGACAGGCAATGAAAGAGAATAAATTCTTTGCAGAAACCTTTAGAATGGAGGAATATGGGATATTTTCAGGATATGGGACTACTGTTTATATATAGTCTGATAGTCCTTTTGTGGAAAGAACCTGACAGGACGCTGATTTTTGCGATTCTCTGGGCGGTAATCCTGATTTGCGGAATCTATTTCATACATGGAAAAAGTACAAAAGTTTTGGTTTGTACAGTATTTGCTTTAATGGCACTTGTAGTGCCTGAAATAGAAATGTTTTATCCGATTCTGATATATGCACTGATAAAAGAAATAAACTGGCAGATGGGACTGGTCATAAGTATGGCAGGGGTAATTCTGCTGGAGAAATATGGGGATATGCATATAGAAATAATGGCAAAATATGTGGTTGGATGTCTGCTTGCGGCTATATTGGAAAGAAAAACTTATAAGTACGATAAAATGGACATTGAATTACGAAAAACTGTGGATTCAGGAGAAGAAAAAGCACTTCTTTTGTCAGAAAAAAATAAGGCGCTGGCAGAAAAACAGAATTCCGAAATTTATGCAGCAACGCTTCGTGAAAGAAATCGAATTGCAAGAGAAATCCATGATAATGTGGGACATGTGCTGTCTAGAACGATTCTGCTAACTGGGGCCACCAGAGCCATAAATAAGGATCAGAATCTGGATAGTCTTTTAAAAGGGCTGGATAATTCACTTAATTCTGCCATGGATAGTATCCGCTCAAGTGTGCATGATCTTCATGATGATGCAGTGAATCTTCAAGAAACAATAAAGGGGATTATAACGGACATAAAGATAGAAAATGTAGAATTTGAATACGATATGTCCGAAATAATACCCAGAGAAATAAAATATTGTTTTATCAGCATTGTAAAAGAAGCTATATCGAATGCTATGAAATATAGTTCTGCGACACAGATTAAAATTATTATGAGAGAGCATCCGGCAATATATCAGCTATGCATTGAAGATAATGGAAAAGGCTGCGCAGATTATGACAAAAATACAACAGGAATCGGATTGAAAAATATGCAGGAACGTGTAAATACATTGAATGGGAATCTCCAGATCAATGGCGAAAAAGGATTCCGTATTTTTGTTGTGATTCCGAAACAAAATAGAGCAGAATAGCAGAAAAAATGAGGATTTACAGGAAATGAAAATAGTGATAGTAGATGATGACTGCCTGGTTACAGAGGCTTTGAAAACAATCCTTGAAGTGAATGAAGACGTACAGGTGCTGGCAACAGGGTCCGATGGCAGAGATGCGGTATGCCTGTATGCAGAATATAAGCCAGATGTCTTGTTAATGGATATTCGAATGAAGAATATGAATGGACTCGAGGCTTCAGCTGAAATATTAAAAGCAGACGCAAAGGCTAATATATTGCTTCTTACAACGTTCCTTGATGATGAATATATTGTGAAAGCGTTACGCCTGGGAGCAAAAGGGTATCTGCTGAAACAGGATTATGCAAGTATTTTGCCGGCATTGAGAGCAGTGTATTCCGGGCAAACTGTATTTGGACAGGAAATTGTGTCTAAAATACCGGATTTGATTCAAAAGAAGGAAAATTTTGATTATAGTGTCTGTGAAATTAATGAAAAAGAAAAGGAAATCATCCGTCTGGTTGCAAATGGATACAGCAATAAGGAAATTGCTGCGGAAATGTACCTGGGAGAAGGGACAGTGAGAAATTATCTGAGCGCAATTCTGGATAAATTGCAGCTCCGTGACCGTACACAAGTAGCTGTTTTTTACTATAAGCATCGTTGAAAAAATAAAAATGCAGAAATATACTATGCATAATTATAAGTAAAATATACATATTGGAGATGTGAAAAGTATAAAAAGTAAAAGAAGAGCCGTGAACGGGGAGGATGAAGTGCAGGAGATATGTGAAGTAGTAGAGGAAAATGGGATTCCTATGAAAATTGTTTTGTGAAAATGTGGATAAGTGTTGTGAAATCGGTGAGTGTAAAAGACATATGTACGCGTGATGAAAACATTGCTACGTGCGAGACAAAACCATTGCTGAAATAATAGAAAATAAATGAAATTTATAAAAAATGTCAGATAATAATACAACCATTCGCCGCTGTAACCATTGGCATCTGTATAAACAGCAATAAAAAGATATCCTGTCATCAACTTCCTGCAGGAGTTCGCAGAAGTACTTGGTGATGTTCTGACTGCGTAATCCATAATAATCACACTGTTTGAGCGAAGCGAGTTTGTGATTATTATGGATGTATCTAGCAGACAGGTTATCACCTAGAACTTCCGAACGACGAAGCCTGTTGATGACAGGATATCTTTAATATTGCGTAAAATACACGAGCCCTTTAAGACTTCCGAACGACGAAGCCCGTTGATGGCAGGATATCTTTAATATTGCGTAAAATACACGAGTCCTCTAATTCCCTTGTAAAATATAAACAATAATTTCCTAAAAACTTTCTCCTTTTTTAATGTTTCACGTGAAACATTTTGTGGAACAATACTATTAAAAGTGCTATAATAACAACAGTATGCTATACTTTCAAATAAACATGTATAGTCTTGATATTTGATATCCCGAAGGGAGGATGAATCTTGGGAAGAGTAATAGCAGTAGCAAACCAGAAGGGCGGCGTTGGTAAATCAACCACCGCAATTAATCTTTCTGCTTGTCTTGCTGAAAAAGGGAAGAAAGTACTTGCGATAGATATTGATCCACAGGGGAATACGACAAGTGGACTTGGAGTAGATAAAAATAATGTTGAGAATACATTATATGAATTACTTCTTGGCGAAGCAGAAGCAAAAGATACTATTGTTAAAGATGTAGTTGAGAACGTAGACCTGATTCCATCTAACGTGAATTTATCTGGCGCTGAGATTGAATTAATTGGTGTCGATGAAAAAGAATACATCATGAAGAAAATCATAGATAAGGTACGCAGAAAATATGATTATATTATTATGGACTGCCCGCCATCTTTAAATATGCTTACGATTAATGCTTTAACAGCGGCCAATTCCGTATTGGTGCCAATTCAGTGTGAGTATTATGCTTTGGAAGGATTATCTCAGTTAATACATACAATTGAACTTGTAAAGGAACGTCTGAATAAGAAACTCGTAATGGAAGGTGTCGTATTTACTATGTATGATGCAAGAACGAATCTTTCTTTACAGGTAGTTGAAAATGTTAAAGACAACCTTCAGCAGAATATTTATAAAACGATTATTCCGAGAAATGTAAGACTGGCAGAGGCACCAAGCTACGGTCAGCCAATTACATTGTATGATACGAGATCGGCAGGTGCAGAGGCATATCGACTTCTTGCTGAAGAAGTAATTAACAGGGAGGGTGAATGATGGCTGGAAAGAAGTCAGGACTTGGAAGAGGTCTGGACGCATTGTTTCCGGAAAAAACAGTGCAGAGTAAACCTAAGACAGTGAAAACTGTAAAAGAAGAAAAAAAGGTTGCAGTAGATACTAAGAAATCCAGTCAGCAGGAAACCAGTAACGGCGAGAGAATGATGAAAATTTCCATGATCGAGCCAAACAGGGAACAGCCTCGTAAGAAATTTGATGAGGATGCTTTACAGGAATTATCAGAGTCCATTAAACAGTATGGAATTTTGCAACCATTGCTTGTGTCCGATAAGAAGGACTACTATGAAATCGTTGCAGGAGAAAGACGCTGGAGAGCTGCCAAGATGGCAGGACTTAAGGAAGTTCCGGTTGTTGTCAAAGAATTTTCAACACAGGAGATCGTAGAAATTTCTCTTATTGAAAATATACAGAGAGAAGATCTGAATCCGGTTGAAGAAGCTATGGCATACAAAAGACTGATTGATGAATTTCATTTAAAACAGGATGAGATAGCTGAACGTGTTTCAAAGAGCCGTACTGCAGTAACAAACTCGATGAGACTCTTGAAACTCGATTCCCGTGTACAGCAGATGATGGTAGATGAAATGATATCCGCCGGACATGCCAGAGCAATTCTTGCTATTTCCGATCCCGAGCAGCAATACAATGCAGCAATGAAAGTTTTTGATGAAAAGCTTAGCGTTCGTGAAACGGAAAAACTGGTAAAAAGTATTTTAACACCAACAAAGAAGAAGCCGGTTGTTTCAAATCCAACAGAAGATGCGATTTATGAGAGCCTTGAAGAAAAAATGAAAGGTATTACAGGAACCCGCGTATTTATTCACAGAAAGAAAAATAACAAAGGCAAAATAGAAATAGAGTATTATTCCAGAGATGATTTAGACAGAATTATTGATCTGTTTGAATCAATTGGTTAAAAGGGGTATGATATGAGTACGATTTTTGATAGTATAGGTATCGATCCTGGGATTATCATTATTGCTTTGCTGGCTATAGTTGTGATATTAATTGGAGTAATGATCAGTAATGGCATGCGTCTGACTCGTTTGGAACGAAAGTATAAGATGTTTATGAAGGGGAGCGATGCACAGTCCCTGGAAAAAACTTTTGTACGCAAATTTGCACAGATTGACAGACTGTATGAAGCAAAAGAAGATCATGAACATGCAATTAAAACACTGGAACAGCATTTTAAAGTTATTTTCAGCAAATATGGCGTAGAAAAATACGATGCATTTGATGATGTGGGTGGTAAACTCAGTTTTGCGCTGGCGTTGCTGGATAAAGATAATTCAGGTATTATTTTAAATGCAGTACACAGCAGAGACAATTGTTTCCTGTATCTGAAAGAAATTGTAAAAGGTGAATCTTATGTAATGCTCAGCCAGGAGGAAGTAGAAGCACTTCGAAAAGCTGTAAATTTTGAACTGGGTGAGATGAGTGAAGATGAAAAGAATTTAGAAAAATAAAGAAGACAGAAAAATAACTGTCAGGAGGAGAAAACATGTTAGACATCAAATTTGTGAGAGAAAATCCGGAAATCGTTAAACAGAATATCAGAAACAAATTCCAGGACAATAAACTGGAACTGGTTGATAAGGTTATTGAACTGGACAAAGAAAACAGAGAGATCAAACAGGAAGTTGAAGCTCTGAGAGCAGAAAGAAATAAAACTTCCAAACAGATCGGTGCGCTGATGGCACAGGGAAAACGTGATGAAGCAGAAGAAGTTAAGAAACAGGTTGCTGCATCCGGTGCACGTATTGATGAACTTTCTGCAAGAGAAAAAGAAGTAGAAGAAGAACTTCTTAAAAATATGATGGTTATCCCGAACATCATTGATCCGTCTGT
>ERZ826764.1833-NODE-1833-length-22787-cov-3.324257_pt1 | contig 22787 bp, 17 predicted proteins | sample MGYA00519870_ERZ826764 | MGnify/ENA primary metagenome ERZ826764 (study PRJEB31778, sample SAMEA3449239) | human gut metagenome | biome: human gut; feature: human-associated habitat; material: faeces | place: United Kingdom | collected 2010/2012 ...
CCATACAAATCGAATACGCTGTCTTCGGGGCGGGGTGAAATTCCCCACCGGCGGTAATGCGGTTTAACCGACAAGCCCGCGCGCGAAAGCTGATTTGGTGTGATTCCAAAGCCGACGGTATAGTCCGGATGGAAGAAGAACCGCGCGTTATGCGTATTTAGGCCCCGTGGCGTCATTGCCGCGGGGCTTTTTTCGTAGACAGCCCACAAAAAGGAGAGGTATCTATGAAAACAAACACCAAAGACAATGTGATCCGCATGGCGCAAATGGGAATGCTCGCCGCAATTGCAATCGTTCTTGTAACGGTCACCCAATTCCCGATTATCCCTGCCGCACCGTTCATGAAGTACGACATGGCGGATGTGCCGATCTTATTGGGGACGCTGTTGTTTGGAACCGTACCGGGGCTGGTGATCCTGCTGGTGGTTTCCCTGATCCAGGCGTTCCTTTTAGGCGGTGATGGCTGGATTGGGCTGGTGATGCACGTCGTCGCGTCCGGTGCGCTGGTGGTCCTGGTGGGGCAGTTCAGCGGCTGGCACCACAAATTCCGCGATACGGTCGCCGGTATGGTGCTGGGCACCCTGGCGATGACTGCGTTGATGATCCCGCTGAATCTTGTATTGACCAGCTATTTCCAGGGCGTGCCGATGCAGGCGGTCGTGGATATGATCATCCCAGTCATTATCCCGTTTAATCTCATCAAGGCGTCGGCCAACTGTGTGATTACAGCGATTGTCTTCAAGGCATTGCAGCCGTTTGTCCGCCGTCATAAGGATCTTGTTGGCCAGTCCTAAGACACATTTTATAGGAATTTTTCTTATTTTGTCCCTTTACAGGGATACCAATCCGTGCTATAATACATCTGCTAACAGAATATGTCCTTATCAAGAGTGACGGAGGGAACAGGCCCTGTGATGTCCGGCAACCTGCTTTTAAAAGCAAGGTGCTAATTCCTGCGGGTAAACCGAAAGATGAGGTTGCTTTATAGGCCGCTCGGTTTTCCGGGCGGCTTTTTTATGACCTGGAATCTTGAATCAGGAGGCAATCGCGCTTCCAAGGACATGGACAAGAATGGCAATTTTCAAACAGGAGGACAAACACAACATGGCAAAGTATTTTTTCACTTCCGAATCGGTGACCGAGGGGCATCCCGATAAACTCTGCGATCAGATTTCTGACGCGGTATTGGATGCGATTTTGGAGCAGGACCCCCGTGCGCATGTCGCCTGCGAGGTGGCGGCGACAACCGGGATGCTGCACATCATGGGTGAGATTTCTACAGAATGCTACGTGGATATTGCGTCGATCGCCCGCAATGTGGCCATCGATGTCGGTTATAGCAACAACAAATATGGATTTGACGGCAATACCTGCGGCGTTATCACATCGATCGATATGCAGTCGCCCGACATCGCCATGGGCGTCAATAAATCCTATGAGGCGCAGAACGGCGCGACCGACGCCCTCGACAGCGTCGGCGCGGGCGACCAGGGGATGATGTTTGGCTTTGCCTGCGACGAAACACCGGAGCTCATGCCCCTGGCGATCTCCCTGGCGCACAAGGTGTCCAAAAAGCTGAGCGACGTGCGCAAGAGCCGCGAGCTGCCCTATCTGCGTCCGGACGGGAAGACGCAGATTACTGTGGAGTACGAAGACGGCGTCCCGGTGCGCGTGGATACGGTCGTGCTGTCCACGCAGCACAGCCCGGATGTCACGTTGGAACAGATTCGCGCCGACGTGGTGGAACATGTGATCAAAGCGGCGATCCCGGCCAAGTGGCTGGATGAGAACACCAAATTTTATGTCAACCCGACTGGCCGCTTTGTTGTGGGTGGCCCGGCGGGGGATACCGGCTTGACGGGGCGTAAGATCATTGTGGATTCCTATGGCGGGTATGGCCGTCACGGGGGCGGCGCCTTCTCCGGAAAGGACTGCACAAAGGTTGACCGTTCCGCAGCGTATGCGGCCCGTTATGTAGCGAAAAATATCGTTGCGGCAGGCCTTGCCGATAAATGTGAAATCCAGCTGTCCTATGCCATCGGTGTGGCCCATCCTACCTCCATCATGGTGGATACCTACGGAACAGGCAGGCTTTCCGATGAGAAGCTGGTGGAAATCATCCGCGATAACTTTGACTTAAGACCTGCGGGAATTATCAAAATGCTGGATCTGCGCCGTCCCATTTACAAACAGACCGCAGCATACGGACACTTCGGACGCCATGATCTGGATTTGCCCTGGGAGAAGCTGGATAAAGCGGATGCTTTAAGAAAATATCTGTAAACCATAATACTTTACCTTGATTTTACATAAATTTTTCTCTTTTCGGATAGATATAAAGTGTGGGATTTGTTACGCTTGATTCAGAAAGGAGGAATTTATATGGAAAACAGGGTATATGACATGGAAAAAGGTCAGTTTGCTTTTCTGTACAAATTGCCGCCTAAACTGATTTTGTTTTTAAGTACCATAGTATGGCTGGCGGCCGGGCTGCTTATCGGGGCCGCGGCAAAAAGCCTGCTGGGACTTCCTGTAAATATAGAAGGTATGGCGGCGTTTATTTCCCTGGTAATGGGATATTGCGGAAGCGTGATCTATTTAATAAGAAGAAAGTAAGTTTTCAGGAAAGCACCGGTTAATAGCCGGTGCTTTTTTTCCGCATTGTTTTGCCCGCTCAATCATGGTACAATTATTTGATATATAAACCGGCAGCAAGGATTACGGAAAGGTATGATAATAATATGAAATTATGTGCATCCTGTATGCGCTGTCTTGTGGACAGGCAGGAAGAAAGAGTCAGGGATAAAGGAAAAGAAGAGGATAGAGATGCCTATATGCGGCAGGTCGCCCGGATTATTGCGGAAAGCGCCCCGGAGGATTCCGCGCCGGTGCTGGTGGAGAGGATCAACGAGGTATACCGGCAGTATTTCGGGCCGGTTACGGATTATGATGAGATAAAAAAAGAATTCAATGAGCTGATGCTTTCTCTGGAACCGGATATCCGTTCCGTGATGGAAGCGGGGGAGGATCCCTTACATACGGCATTTGTATTCGCCAGGGCTGCCAATTATATTGATTTCGGCATGGCGGGGCAGGTGGAGAAGGAAACCCTGTTTCAGCTGCTGGAAAAGGCCGCCGGAGACAGCATGGATGAAAAGGTATATGAAGAGATGCTTTCCGATCTGGAGAAAGCGCGTAAAATGATATATGTGACGGATAACTGCGGAGAGGTGGTCTGTGATAAACTGGCTGTGGAAGAATTGAAGAAAGGTTTTCCCGGCCTTGATATCACCGTCATGGTGAGGGGAGAAGCGGCCCTGAACGACGCCACGATTGAGGATGCCCTGCAGACAGGCCTGGATAAGGCGGCCAGAATTACGGATAACGGCTGCGGTGTGGCAGGGACTCCCCTGGACTATGTGGGAGCGGACGCCAGGCGCCTTCTGGAGGAGGCGGACGTGATTGTGGCAAAGGGACAGGGCAACTTTGAAACCATGCATGGCTGCGGCCTGAACATTTACTACTCTTTTTTATGTAAGTGCGACTGGTTCCGGAAGCGTTTCGGAATGGAAAAAAATAAGGGCATGTTTGTCCGGGAAAGGAGTTCATAATTCATGGCATTTGCACATCTTCACGTCCATACGGAGTACAGTCTTCTGGACGGGTCGAATAAGATAAAGGAATATGTGAAGAGGGTAAAAGAGCTGGGGATGGACAGTGCGGCCATCACCGACCATGGCGTTATGTATGGGGTTATCGACTTCTACAGGGCCGCCAAGGAGGCCGGGATCAAGCCTATCATCGGCTGTGAGGTTTATGTGGCTCCCAATTCCCGGTTTGACAAAGAGCTGACCGGCGGAGATGATCGGTATTACCATCTCGTCCTTCTGGCGGAAAACAACACCGGCTATGCCAATCTGATGAAAATCGTGAGCAAAGGCTTCACCGAAGGCTATTATTATAAGCCCAGGGTGGATATGGAGATCCTGAACCGTTACCATGAGGGTATCATAGCCCTTTCCGCCTGTCTGGCAGGAGAGGTGGCCCGCTATATCCAGAAAGGCCTGATTGACGAAGCCAAAAAAGCGGCGCTGAAATACCAGGCCTGTTTTGGAAAGGACAATTATTTCCTGGAACTTCAGGATCATGGGATTCCCACCCAGCGTACGGTGAACACAGCGCTTCTTTCCATGAGCAAGGAGCTGGATATCCCTCTTGTGGCTACCAACGATGTGCATTATACGTACCGGGAGGATGAAAAACCTCATGATATCCTCCTGTGCATCCAGACAGCCAAAAAGCTGGCTGATGAGGACAGAATGCGGTATGAGGGCGGCCAGTATTACGTGAAAAGCGAAGAAGAAATGAAGGGGCTGTTCCCCTATGCATGGGAAGCCGTGGAGAATACCCAGATCATTGCGGACCGCTGCAACGTGGAAATCGAATTCGGCGTGACGAAGCTGCCTCATTTTGAAGTGCCTGAGGGATATGATTCCTGGAGCTATCTGAATAAGCTCTGCACCGACGGCCTGAAGGAACGCTATCCGGAGGATGACGGTACGCTGAGAGAACGGCTGGACTATGAGCTGGGGATAATCCAGCGTATGGGATATGTGGATTACTTCCTCATCGTGTGGGATTTTATCAATTATGCCAAGAGCAACGATATCATGGTCGGACCGGGAAGAGGATCAGCGGCGGGAAGTATCGTATCCTACTGCCTGAAAATCACCAACATTGACCCGATAAAATATAATCTGCTGTTTGAACGTTTCCTTAACCCGGAACGTGTTTCCATGCCGGATATTGATATTGACTTCTGCTTCGAAAGACGGCAGGAGGTCATAGATTATGTGGGAAAGAAATACGGCGCGGAGAAGGTGGTCCAGATCGTGACCTTCGGTACCATGGCGGCGAAGGGCGTTATCCGGGATGTGGGAAGGGTAATGGATCTCCCCTATTCCTACGTGGACGGCATTGCCAAAATGATACCGAATGAGCTGAATGTCACCATTGACAGGGCGCTGCAGGCCAATCCCGAGCTGAGGAAGCTCTATGAAACCGATGAGCAGGTAAAGGTGCTTATCGATATGAGCAAGCGTCTGGAGGGCCTTCCCAGGCATACCTCCATGCATGCGGCCGGCGTGGTTATCTGTCCGGCCAGCGCGGATGAATACGTTCCGCTTTCCAGAGGCTCCGACGGCTGTATCACCACCCAGTTTACCATGACCACTCTGGAGGAGCTGGGGCTTCTGAAAATGGATTTCCTGGGGCTGCGTACCCTGACGGTAATCCAGAATGCGGTAAAGCTGATAAAAAAGGATAAGGATATCAGCCTGGATATCGATAATATTGATTTCAACGACAAGGCTGTCCTGGATTCCATCGGCACCGGAAGAACCGACGGCGTGTTCCAGCTGGAAAGCGGCGGGATGAAGAACTTCATGAAGGAGCTTAAGCCCCGGAACCTGGAGGATATCATTGCGGGGATTTCCCTGTACCGGCCCGGCCCCATGGATTTTATCCCCCGGTATATAAAGGGGAAGAACAATGCGGCCAGCATCACCTATCTGTGCCCGCAGCTTCAGCCTATCCTGGAGCCTACCTACGGCTGTATTGTATACCAGGAACAGGTTATGCAGATCGTGCGTGATCTGGGCGGGTATACCATGGGCCGAAGCGACCTGGTGCGCCGTGCCATGAGTAAGAAAAAACAGTCCGTCATGGAAAAAGAAAGAGCCAATTTCATTTACGGAAATGAAGAAGAAGGCGTTCCGGGCTGTGTGAATAACGGAATATCGGAGCAGGTGGCGGGGACCATTTATGAAGAAATGATGGATTTTGCCAAATACGCTTTCAATAAATCCCATGCCGCCTGTTATGCGGTGGTTTCTTACCAGACCGCTTACCTGAAATATTATTACCCGCTGGAATTCATGGCGGCATTGATGACCTCCGTGATTGATAATCCCGGCAAGGTATCGGAATATATCCTCACCTGCCGGAGCATGGGCATCAAAATCCTGCCCCCGGATATCAATGAAGGGGAAGCGGGCTTTTCCGTGTCGGGCGGTTCCATCCGGTACGCGCTCACAGCCATCAAGGGTGTGGGAAGACCGGTGATTGACGCTGTGACGGAGGAACGCACGGTCAGAGGCCCTTTCCTGAGCCTTCAGGATTTTGTCACCCGTATGGCGGACTCGGAAGTGAATAAGCGTACCGTGGAAAACTTTATTAAATCCGGTACTTTTGACGGGCTTGGGGGAACCAGAAAGCAGTTTATGAGCGTATTCGCACAAATGATGGATTCCCAGCAGCACAATAAGAAAAATAACCTGGCAGGCCAGATCAGCCTGTTTGATCTCGTCAGTGAAGAAGAAAAAAGCGATTTTGAGATTCGTCTTCCCGATGTGGGGGAATACTCTAAAGAGCTGCTGCTTGGCTTTGAAAAGGAAGTCCTGGGAATTTATATCAGCGGGCATCCCCTGGAGGAGTATGAGCAGACCTGGAGAAAGCATATCACAAGAACCACCGCGGACTTTATGATCGACGAGGAAACCGGTGAAATGAATGTCCGTGACCAGGAACGGGTGACTGTAGGCGGCATGATCGCCGAAAAGAAGATCAAATATACCAAAAATGATAAAATTATGGCATTTCTTACGCTGGAGGATCTGGTGGGAAGTATTGAGGTACTTGTTTTTCCCAAGGTTTATGAGCAGGAAAGCGCGAAGCTGACGGAGGAAAATAAGGTCTTCGTGAAGGGCAGGGTGTCTGCGGAGGAAGACAAGGACGGAAAGATTATCTGTGAATCCATCCAGGCTTTTGATGATATCCGCAAGACTCTCTGGATCAAGTTCCCGACCATGCAGGAATACGAAACGGCGGAAAAGCAGCTGATGGAAACGCTGGCCGAGTCCGACGGAAACGACGGAGTCGTGATTTATGTGGAGAATCCCAAGGCGAAAAAGGCATTGCCCCCCAACCGGAATGTCAGGGCGGACAAGGAACTTCTTTCCCGGCTGGAAGAGCTGTACGGGGAAGAAAATATCAAGGTGATATAGTCCGGAAGGTCTGCAAAGAAAAAGATTGAAAACAGTACACATATCGATTAAAATAAAAGCAAAAGTTAAGTCACATACAGGGAATGCCCGAAGCGGCAGACTGGAGGATAAATCATGGCTAAGGCAATTAAGACAATAGGGATACTGACAAGCGGCGGTGACGCGCCGGGCATGAATGCCGCCATACGTGCCGTTGTCAGGAAGGCAATCACCAACGGCGTTAATGTAAAGGGAATTAAAAGAGGCTATCAGGGCCTTTTAAATGAAGAGATCGTGGATATGCAGGCCCGCAGCGTTTCCGACATCATTCAGAGAGGCGGAACCATACTGGGAACGGCCCGGTGCCAGGAATTTAAAACGGAGGCCGGACAGCAGAAGGGAGCTGACATCTGCCGCAAGCACGGCATTGACGGGCTTGTGGTTATCGGCGGCGACGGCTCTTACCAGGGCGCACAGGCACTGTCCCGCCACGGGATCAATACGATAGGCCTTCCCGGGACCATTGATTTGGACATCGCATGCACGGATTATACCATAGGCTTCGATACGGCTGTAAATACGGCCATGCAGGCCATCGATAAGGTAAGGGATACCTCTTCCTCCCATGAACGCTGCAGCATCATCGAGGTTATGGGCAGGAATGCAGGATATATCGCACTGTGGTGCGGTGTCGCCAATGGCGCGGAGGATATCCTTCTCCCTGAAAAGTATGACTATAACGAACAGAATATCATCAACAATATCATCAACAACAGAAAACGCGGCAAAACCCATCACCTGATCATCAATGCCGAAGGAATCGGCCATTCCACATCCATGGCCAGAAGAATTGAAGCCGCGACCGGCGTGGAAACGAGAGCGACCATACTGGGATACATGCAGCGCGGCGGAAGCCCTACCTGCAAGGATCGGTATTACGCTTCCATCATGGGCTGCCTTGCGGCGGATATACTCTGCGAAGGGAAAACCAACCGGGTAGTTGGCTACCGTCACGGAGAGTTCAAAGATTTTGATATCGAGGAAGCCCTGGCGATGCAGAAGGATATTCCGGAATATGAATACAAAATCAGCAAGCTGCTTGCGGTATAGTCAGGCGGCAGGAAAATAACGAATGCCCCTTTGCCGGGGAATTCCAAAAAAAAAATGAGGCGTCCGGTGGGAACCGGCGCCTTACTGTTTGTCAGAGGAAATTTATGCTTACAAAAAAGAAAACCAAAATGTCTTACACCAGAATGCTGGCCCTTGGTTTTGCGCTTATTATCCTGATAGGGGCTCTTCTTCTGAGCCTGCCCTTTGCGACCAAAAGCAGGGAATGCATGCCCTTTCTGGATGCTCTTTTTACCGCGACTTCAGCGACCTGCGTAACGGGACTGGTAGTGGCCGACACATATCAGAACTGGAGCCTGTTCGGCCAGCTGGTCATCCTTACGCTGATTCAGATCGGCGGCCTCGGCTTTATCACGATTGGCAGCTATATTGCGGTAGTCATGAAAAAGAAAATAGGCCTGAAGGAGAGGACGGCTATCCATGAGAGCGTGAGCACCATGGAGCTGGCGGGAGTGGTGAGGCTTGTACGCAAAATCGTCATGGGAACCTTCGCCTTTGAACTCACCGGGGCGCTTCTTCTGTCCCTGCGTTTTGTCCCTCAATACGGACTGCTGCGGGGCTGCTATATGGGGCTTTTCCATGCAGTATCCGCGTTCTGCAACGCGGGCTTTGATTTAATGGGGATTAACGAAGCCTACAGCTCCCTTGTATCCTATGAAGGGGATATCCTCGTGAATTTTACGGTAATGGCACTCATCATCATAGGCGGGACGGGCTTCCTTGTTTGGGATGACATCCAGAGGAACGGGCTTCGTTTCAAAAAATATCTCCTGCATACCAAAATTGTGCTGATAACCACAGCCGTATTGATTTTCGGAGGAGCCCTCCTTTTTTATCTGCTGGAAAAGGATAATGTGTTCGCAGGCATGAGTGGGAAGGAACAGCTTTTGGGAGCCCTGTTCAGCGCAGTTACGCCCCGAACGGCAGGCTTTAACAGCGTGGATACCGCGGCCATGAAGGAATCCAGCAAGTTCCTTACCATGGTTCTGATGTTCATCGGAGGAAGCTCCGGCTCCACCGCAGGCGGTGTGAAGGTGACCACAGCGGTGGTCATGCTGCTTTCCACCATAGCCATGATAAGGGGAAATATACTAAACAGGCGCCTGGAAGAGGATACGGTAAAAAAAGCCAGCGCCATCGTCACTATAGATTTAAGCCTGGCGGTAGCCGCCGCGCTGATTATTATGGCTGTACAGCCCCTGAAGCTTACGGACACGCTTTTTGAGGTTTTTTCCGCCATCGGTACGGTTGGAATGACTACGGGAGTTACGAGGGAGCTGGTTCCGGTATCTCGTATAGTCATCATTCTGCTGATGTACTGCGGCAGGCTGGGAAGCCTTACCTTTACCCTGGTATTTGCCAGAAGCAAGCCGGAACCGCCGGTAAAGCAGCCTGTGGAAAAAATAGTGGTGGGATAAGCCCGGGAGTAAGATCCTCTGCCCGTCAGAGGACATTTTGCTCCGCAAAACTAGGAGGAAAATCCTCTGCTCGTCAGAGAACTCGCATTTTGCTCCGCAAAACAAGGAGGATAAAAAAGATGAAATCTATGCTTGTGATCGGTTTGGGACGTTTTGGACAGCATCTTGCTTCCAATCTTCTTGATCTGGAAAACGATGTGATGATCATTGATGTGGACGAAAAAAAGCTGGAGGGTCTTGTGCCTTATGCGACCAGCTCCAAAATAGGAGACTGCACCAACCCGGAGGTGCTCCGCAGCCTGGGCATCGGTAATTTTGACGTGATTTTTGTATGTATCGGCACCAATTTCCAGAGCAGCCTGGAAATAACCAGCCTGGTGAAGGAAATGGGCGGAAAGCATGTGGTCAGCAAGGCGACCAGGGATATCCAGGCCAAATTCCTCCTGCGCAACGGGGCGGATGAGGTCATCTATCCGGAAAAAGATATAGCGGAGCGCTGTGCGGCAAAATACAGCATGGATAATGTATTCGACTACATTGAGATATCATCCCATTATGGGATATACGAGATCAGCCCCATGAAGGAATGGGTGGGCAAAACCATCCGGGAATCCAATATTGCCGCCCGTTTCCGTGTGACGATAATAGGCATCAAGCGGGAGGGCTACGAGTCCCAGATCATGCCGTCCGCGGATGATTATATTGAAGAAGGGGAGCATCTTATTGTCCTCGCTTCCCATGAAACGGCAAAAAAACTGTCCAAACAGCTGTAAAAGGAGATAGAAATGATTACATCGGCATCCAATACCCGTATTAAAAAAGTGGCTGCTTTGAACCAGAAGGCGAAGGAACGCAGGCAGGAGGGCAGATATGTGGTGGAAGGGGTGAAAATGTTCCTGGAAGCGCCTGAAGAGGAAATCGAAGAGGTGTATGTATCGGAAGGCTTTCATAACCCTGCCTGCGACAGGAAGCTGAACGGCCTTCATGCGGAACAGGTATCGGAAGAGGTCTTCCGGAAGATGAGCGATACCTCCACCCCCCAGGGGATACTCTGTGTCATGAAACGTAAGCAATATACCCCTGATGACCTTCTGCAGGCAGCAAATCCTCTGCTCATGCTTCTGGAAGACATCCAGGATCCGGGCAATCTGGGGACAATACTGCGTACCGGTGAGGGCGCCGGAATTGACGGTGTGATCATGAGCCGGGATACGGCCGATATTTATAATCCCAAAACGATCCGTTCGACCATGGGGAGCATTTACCGCGTCCCTTTCCTGTATGTTTCTTCCCTCTCCGACATGATTGCCGAACTGAAACAAAAAAAAATCACGGTTTATGCCGCGCATCTGAAAGGAAAGCAATGGTATGACCAGGCGGACTACAGCGGCGGAAGCGCTTTTCTGATAGGAAACGAGGGGAACGGCCTGAAGGAAGAAACCGCGGCGCTGGCGGATTCCTACATAAAAATACCCATGGGCGGAAAAGTGGAATCTTTAAATGCCGCAATGGCATCAGGAATTCTGATGTATGAAGCATCCAGGCAGAGGCGGTTTATGACAGACGGTGCAAAAAAGTAAAATATTATGTAATATTTGTAACAATTAAATAACTAAATAAAGAAAAACTTAAGAAAAGTTGCTCTCCGCGTAGAAAAAAATACGTGGTGGCAACTTTTTTGCTGTTAAATATTAAGATAAAATGAAAATAATGTAAAAATAATGTCGATGTAATGATAAAATAAAACGTAATAATATAAAAATATAAAACATATAATAGTTAATTTAAAGTAAAAAAACGTCGAAAACCCTTATTTTAAGCCTGTTATATCAAGGGGTTGACAAATGGTAATAATGTTGGTATGATATCAAACGTAACATTTGTTAACAAGTTTGTAACAATTGTGAAAATGTTCCTGATGACCACAGGAACTAAAAACGGAGGTTATTTATGAACACAAATGGCAGAAGGTTGTATAAGCGTGCTGCTGGATGGCTGACCGGTGTTATGGTGCTCAGCTCTGCATGCGGAACAACCGCTATGGCAAATGGTGTTATGCTGGTTGATGCGGCCAGTGTGGCAGATGTCCATGCAGAAGCTGATGAGACCTCTCCGGTTCTGGTAAAGCTTTCCGGTACACAGGCAGTAGTACTGGGGCATGATGAGGACTGGACGAAGGTACAGGTCGGTGACATTACCGGCTGGGTGGAAAGTGAACACCTGACAAACGGCAGTGATACAACGGAAGATATCGTGCCGGAGAGCCCGGAAAAGACAGAACAAACGGGCAGTACGGAAGAAAAAATAGAGCAGAAGGAACAGACGGAAGAAAAAGAAAGCAACTCTGAACCGGTACAGAACGAAGCGGTTCAGGCCGTGATGGCAGCGGCAAAGGATACACAGAGAATCAACGAACAGCAGAAAGCAATAGAAACACAAAAGGCAGAGGAAGCCGCAAAAGCGGCCGAAGAACAGAAGGCCATACAGAAAGCAGCAGAAGAAGCAGCAAAGAAAGCTGCGGCGCAGGCACAGGCCGCAGCAGAAGAAGCCGCCAGGAAAGCCGCGGCAGAAGCACAGGCCGCAGCACAACAGGCAGCCGCAAAGGCGGCGGCAGAAGCACAGGCCGCGGCAGTTCAGGCCGCACAGCAGGCCGTGATAGCACAGGCAGGGGTAAGCCCCCAGGATGTGGATCTGCTTGCAGCCCTGATTCAGTGTGAAGCGGGCGGAGAACCCTATGTCGGCCAGGTGGCTGTGGGAAATGTGGTCATGAACCGTGTGGAATCAGCAGGACACCCCGCCAGCATCCCGGATGTGATTTATGCAGCCGGCCAGTTCAGCCCGGTACGCAATGGAAGCCTTTCACGCACATTATCCACAGGAAGAGTGAGCGCATCCTGCAGACAGGCGGCCGTGGAAGCCATAGCCGGTTCTTCCCCGGTAGGCGATAAACTGTATTTCAGAAGAGCAAACGGAAGAGGCGGCCAGATCATCGGCAACCATGTTTTCTATTAAACACAAGTTCATATATTTATGAAAGAAGCCGATAAATAAACGGCGGCAAATAAAGTACGGTCGGATTGTGAACCACTGCAATCCGGCCGTTTTCTGTCATGTCCCCACACCCATCGTCCGCAAAAAGCAGCCATTTTCCAAATTGTTTATAACAAATACTTAACAAATATTGACAAAATTTGCAACAATTGTTAACATAGCTGTAATAAATACAGAAATTGGAAACAAAAGAAACTGCAGCTTTTGCAGCAGTACATTTAGTGGGGGAAGAGTGTGAAAGCACTTGACAGGGGTTAAACTATGACAGCACAAGAAAAACAGAAGAGCCTTATTCCCGTCCTCAGGACGCTTTTAATCCTTACTGTTTCCGCCCTGGCTTTCGGAACGGAAGCGATGGCACAGCCGGGAGACACAGACAATCCCGGAGCAGGCGTGGCGGCAATCCTGGACGAGGATACGGTTCCGGAAGAAGCTTCCCTGAAAACGGCCGAACAGGAAGTACGTGTGGGCGAAGCCGCCCTCGCCGTCAGCGTGGGAAGACAACAGAATAAAAATACCGGAAAGACACAGGAAGAAGAATTGGAACTGGTTATGACCAATGTATCCAATACACTCAACGTCAGAAAAGAACCCGATGAAGAAGCGGAGAAAATAGGATACCTCTATGCCGACTGCGGCGGAACCATTCTGGAAAGAAAAGACGGCTGGACCAAACTGGAATCCGGCGGCCTGATCGGCTGGGCCAAAGACGAATACCTCCTCTTTGATGAAGAGGCCGTCCAGGAAGCCAGACAGGTAGGCAGAACCATGGCTACGGTTACAGGAGACACCCTCCGCATCCGCAAAGAACCCGACCCGGATGCCGGAGTATACGCCCTGGCCGCCAGAGGCGAGAGCTTTGAAGTAGTCGGCGAGAGCGAACTTGAGTTCAGCGATGGAATCCACCTTAGTGAAGACTGGGCGGCCATCGATTACGAAGGCTGCACCGGCTATATCTCCTCCGACTTCATCTCTGTAGACTTCGAAGTAGACAGTGGTGAGACCCTCCAGGAAATAGCCGCCAGAGAAGCCGCACAGACAAAAGCAATCACCGCTTCCGCAGAAACAGCCAAAGGCGGCCGTACAAAAGCCGACACACCGGCCGGTGAAACCAAAAAAGAAAATGCAGGCGTAGTCCCCGCAGGCGTCAGCGATGCCCAGCTCCTCGCAGCCCTGATCCAATGCGAAGCCGGAGGCGAAAGCTACGAAGGCCAGCTTGCCGTAGGCGCAGTAGTAATCAACCGCGTCAGAAGCGGATCCTACCCCTCCACAATTTCCGGCGTCATCTACGCCTCCGGCCAATTCGGCCCCGCCGGAACCGGCAAAGTAGCCTCCCTGCTATCCAGCGGAACCATCAAAAACAGCTGCCTCCAGGCCGCCAACGAAGCCATAAACGGCATAACCAACGTAGGAAACGCCACCCACTTCCGCCGCGCCGGCAACCGCGAAGGAATCGTCATCGGCAACCACGTCTTCTGGTAAATTTTTAATTTTTTAAATTCCAACCAAACAAACCAAGGGACCGCTCTTCCGGTCCCTTTTTATATTCAGTAAAGCATCGCATGAATATCACAGTACTGAGTGCGATATTATACTAGTGAAAGGGCTGCCTGAGCCGCATGCTTTGCCCTCCGGTTTCCGGTTTTTCTGTGTGGGCCGCCGGACTGCAAGGATTCCTGTAAAGGCCGTATAAACACGCCGGTCCTTACGCTGCGTCCTTTGCAGCGTTAGTACCGCTGCGCGTTTATCCGAGCGAAAGCGTGCCTGCACAGGAATCCTTGCAGCACAGAGGCCGCACAGCAAAACCGAGGGGCAAAAGGGACGGACAGCCCGCACAGGGCAGGGGATTCTGACAGGACGGGAACCACAACCTACTGGCTAAAAAACAATAATCTTTCCCCTTTTCCCCATTGAACATTTCTCCGCTTAATGTTATACTTTGGAAAACATAGGATAAAAAGGTGCCCGATACTGCCGGAAGGCGCATCGGGATAATAGGGAACCGGGTGCGAATCCCGGACGATCCCGTCGCTGTAATAGCGTAGTATTTTCAGGCCGCAGGGCAGTCACTGTGCAAACGGGAAGACGGAAAATACGAAAATGCTTAAGTCAGAAGACCTGCCTTTTTATCAGGCTTTATAAGAACTGCGATGGACAGGTACTTATGAAATGAGCTCCTTTGGGGAGCTTATTTGTGTCGGCTGTTTGTACACGCAGGAAGGGATATCTGTGGTACAGGCAGTTTTTTTATGTCTTGCCGTTTACAGGGAAAAGAGAACATGAAAATTGATTATTATGCATACCATTCAGGAATGAACGGCTGGAATGCGGGGCTGAAGATGCTGCTGGCCGTGGGGACGCTGTGCCTGACCATAGCGCTTGATAAGCCGGCGGTTTCCCTGTTCGTTCTGCTGACCATGAGTCTGCTGACGCTGATAAAGGGGAAAATTCCGGGAAAGGCCTATCTGCATTTCCTTTCCGTACCTCTGGCTTTTGTCATCATGAGCGGAGCTGCCATTGCGGTGGAATTTGGCCGCAGCCCGCTGGGGGACTGGAATCTGCACATATTCTTTTTTTATCTGTGTTTTTACCGCAGCAGCCTTCTGCTGGCGGGAGCCGTATTCCTGAAAGCCATGGCGGGAATCAGCGCGTTGTATATGCTGTCCCTGTCCACGCCGGTCAATCAGCTGGTGCTCGTTCTGCAGAAGCTTCACCTGCCTTCCCTGCTGGTGGAGCTGATGAACCTGATATACCGGTATATTTTTATCTTGATCGATGCCGCGGATCAGATGCAGACAGCGGCAAAGGCCCGTTTTGGATATGTAACCTTCCGGCAGTCCTGCAGGAGCTTTGCACTGGTTGCCGGGAATTTGTTCCTGGTGTCCCTGAAAAAGGCGGGAACCTATTACGACGCCTTGCTTTCCAGGGGATATGAGGGACGGTTGGAATTCCTTACGGAGGAAACGGCCCCGGCCCCGGGCCAGCTGGTATTTACGGGGGTTTACCTTCTGACGGTAATCGTGCTGGGATGTGTGCTGTAAGAATTCAGGTATGCTTTCGGATTGCCGGATGGAATGAGACGGCCGGTACAGAGGACAAAAGGCCGGGAACAGCGGCCGGGAAAGGGAACGGATGAGGGAAGAGGAATTACTGAAGGTGAAGGATTTGTCCTTTACCTACGAGGAAGAACCCGTATTAAAGAATATCAGCCTCACCGTCCGCCATGGAGAAAAGATAGCGGTGATGGGCTCTAACGGAGCGGGAAAATCCACTTTTTTCCTGAATCTGAACGGGGTTTTAAAGCCGGATGCGGGCGAAATTTTCCTGAACGGACGGAAAATCGGGAAAAAGGACATGGGACTGCTGCGCAGACAGGTGGGCTTTGTGTTTCAGGATGCGGACAGCCAGATCATCGCCTCCAATGTACGCGCGGAAATTTCCTTCGGGCCTATGAACCTGGGGCTGGACAGGGCGGAGGTTATCAGACGGGTGGACAGCGCCGTTTCCTATCTGCAGCTGGAAGAACTGCAGAAACGGGCGCCCCATTATCTCAGCGGCGGGGAAAAGAAACGGGTAAGCATTGCCGATATTCTGGCGATGGAACCGGAACTGCTTATTTTTGACGAACCCATGGCGGCCCTGGATCCGGTGAATGCACAAAAGGTGGAGGATATTTTGAACAAGCTTCATGAAGATGGGAAAACGATGCTGATAGCAACCCATGATGTGGATTTCGCCTGGCGTTTTGCGGACAGGATTCTTGTCTTTTGTGACGGGAATATGATTGCGGACGGAACGCCGGCTGAAATATTTATGCAGACTGACGTGATGGAACAGGCGCATTTGAAGAAGCCTTCCATCATGGTGATCTGGGAAGCCCTGATACAAAAGGGGCTGGCGGCGGATGATGGAAATTATCCGGCAACACCACAGCAGGCAGCGCAGAGAATTGCAGACTGCCGGAATGAGAGAGGAGAGCTGATATGACAGAGAAACAAAAGAAGGTGCTGAAACTGAGTATCGCATTTGCGGTATCCTTTGCGATATACCCGGCAGCAAACGCCATGCATATTATGGAGGGGTATCTCCCTGTGGGATACTGTATCGCGTGGGGCGTTATCTGCCTGCCTTTTCTGGTAAAGGGTTTTTTCAATATCAGAAAACAGTTTCAGGAGAACAGAAAAGCCATTACCATGCTGGCTATGGCGGGCGCATACATATTTGTACTGTCCGCACTGAAAATCCCGTCGGTGACGGGAAGCTGCTCCCATATGACGGGGACGGGGCTGGGGGCCATTTTGTTCGGGCCAAGCACGGTGAGTATACTGGGAATCATTGTCCTTTTATTCCAGGCAATCCTTCTGGCCCACGGCGGCCTGACCACTCTGGGGGCCAATACCTTTTCCATGGCGATAGCAGGCCCCTTTGTGGCATACGGGATATACCTTCTGTGCCGTAAATGTAAGGTAAACAAGATGGCCGGCATTTTTCTGGCGGCCTTCCTGGGCGACCTTTTTACCTATTGCGTGACCAGCATCCAGCTGGCATTGGCCTTCCCCAGCACCCACGGCGGCGTGTTTGCATCCGCACTGGAATTTTTGGGGATATTTGCGCCAACACAGCTGCCTCTGGCTGTTGTGGAAGGGATTCTGACCGTATTGATCATGATGGCGCTGGAAAATTATGCGAAGCCGGAATTGAAATCCATCGGCTTTTTCAAAGCATAGGATAAAGGCGCACGCAGAAGCGTGCAGACAGGAGTAAAAATGAAAAAGGATACCAAGATAGCGATTGTACTGATCGTTCTTGCAATTTTAATAGTAGTAATCCCTCCCTTTGCCTTAAAAGGGGCGGAATTCGGCGGTTCCGATGATGCGGGGAGCCAGAAAATCGAGGAGATTGCAGGAGATTACGAACCCTGGTTCACACCGGTTTTTGAAACCGCTCTGAATGGGGAGATCCCCGGTGAAATAGAGAGTCTTCTGTTTTGTGTCCAGACAGCCATAGGTGTGGGAATCATCGCTTTCCTTATGGGCAGGATGGTGGAACGCAAGAAATGGAGCCGGGAGCAGGATACGGAGCAGGAGGCCGGACAGGGCGCCTGACGGGCGGCATAAAAATGGCTGTATTTATCTTGTAAGCCGGCAGAAACAAGAGTCTGAAACAGGAATAAGAGTGTGCGAATGCGGATAAGATTATGCTTCAGCAGTTGCATACGGCCTGTTTCAGGCTCTTTTTGGTGCCGGAAAAGGATAGTGGCCGGATTTCCTTGAATTCATCTGATAATAGAGATATTATGTTATAAAATGAATTTCAGTAAGAAGGATATCGTATGCGGAAAGAACGTAAAAGATCCATTTTTAAAAAGGTGCTTTGGTCAATGGGGACGGTAATGGCCGCCGCTATTTTAATTATAGAGATAAGCAGTTTATTTCTGATTCATAAAGATGGGAAGCGGGCGCAGGAGTTGTTTGAGAATACGATTGACAGCTATGGATTGTTCTGGGAAAACAAGCTGAATGAAACCTCAAGGATGATGTTAAGCTTTGTGAGTATTGAAACCGGCTCCTTATATGGACAGCTGTGCAGTTCGGATGATAAGCTTACTGTAGAAACGGCAAAACTGCAGCTGCGATCCCAGATTGCCAATATGAATTCACGGCAGGGATATGAGCTCACGACCTTTGTCTGCGTCCCGGAAAGAAATATTTATTTTTCCGTGGATGAAAAAGATACCTCCTATTTGCGGTGGCAGAGTATAAAAGAAAATGTACTTGCTTATATTTCCAATAATATGATTGCCAGCGCAGATAAATGGAATGTGCTGTATGTGCAGGATACGCCCTGTCTTCTGAAGATTTACCATATGGAAAATGGTTATATAGGAAGCTTGTATTCGATAAACCATATATTAGAAGGACTGTATGACAAGGAAGAAAACTGGGTCCTGGAAATGGTGGACAATGCCGGAAATACAGTTGCACAGAAAGGTACTCCTCACAGAGAGGCGACAATTTCCTACGATAAGGTTCTGGATTATACAAATGTGGGAATCCGTGTGACAGTCGGGAGTGCAAGGCTGTACAGCAGTAAGGGAACGGGTGTGCTTATTCTGATGGGAGCCATGCTGTTTGCCGTTCTTCTGATTTTTATGGTTTTGGGGAGGCAGAGCAGAAATGTATTCGAACCGCTGGAACTGCTGCGGACAACAATGGAAAATTACAGCGGCGGAGATATGGATGTGAGGCTTCCGGTCGTAAATGATAATTCACAGATTGATAATCTGTATCAGACATATAACTCTATGGCGGATCAGATTGAGCATTTAAAAATACAGGTTTATGAGAAAGAACTGGAAAAACAGAGGATCAACAGCAACTATCTGAGAATCCAGATAAAGCCCCATTTTTATACCAATATACTGAATCTGTTTTATGGTATGGCGCAGATGAAGGACTGTGCATCCATTCAGAAGCTTGCGCTTGCCTGCGGAAGGTACTTCCGCTATCTTCTGGGGCAGAAAGGGACCTTTGTCCTGCTGGGAGAAGAACTGAAATGCCTGGACAGCTATATGGAAATCCAGAGATACCGGTATCAGGACAGGTTTGAGGCGAAGATTTTCGTAGAGCCGGGGCTGGAAAAGCAGGCGGTACTGCCGCTTCTGATCCAGACATTTTTTGAAAACAGCCTGAAGCATAACATTATGCGGGTCCCTCTTCTTCAGATTGAAGTGGCAGTTACAACTGTGGAAACGGAGAAAATGCAGATTACGGTTAAGGATAATGGAATAGGTTTCAAACAGGAAATTCTGGAAAAACTGGAAAGGAATGAATCAATTGAAAAGGGCGGCGAACATATCGGAATCCAGAACGTGAAGGAAAGAATCCGCGTGTTTTTTGGAGAGACTGCAGATATGCGGATAGAGAGTGTGCCTGGGAATACGGTGGTTACCTTGCTGCTGCCGCTTATGATATGGAATGGGGAATCGGAAAATGAATTTACTTCTGGTAGATGATGAATTAACAATGATACAGATTATGGAGAAAGCCATTGACTGGAAAAAGGAAGGGATACAGAAAATTTTTGTGGCCTATAATGCGGATGAAGCGAGAGATATACTGGCTTCGTCAGAAATTGATATAATGATCTGTGATATAGAAATGCCCGGGGAAAGCGGGCTTGAACTGATAAAATGGATGCAGGACATGTATCCTGAGGTTATCTGCATCATTTTGACCGGGTATCCGGATTTTAATTACGCACGGAGTGCCATTTCTCTTGGAGTTTATCAATATCTGCTTAAGCCGGTAGCATTTGAAGAGCTGGAGAGCGTGGTAAGATCCGCGATTGAGCGGGCTGAGGAAAATATGGCGGCATCAGCTGTTTCGGATAAGGAAAAGGACAGGGAAATTTCAGATCCTGTAAAATGTGTCAGGGGATATCTGGAAGCGCATTATAACGAAATTATTACGTACAGGAATATTGAATCGCTTGTGCATATGAATGGAGATTACATAAACCGGGAATTTAAAAAAAGTACAGGCTATACCCTGATGGAATATATACAGAGATACCGGATTATTATGGCAAAGAAGCTGCTGAGGGAGACAAATCTTTCCATAGCGGATATCAGTGCACAGATAGGTTATGACTCACCGGCTTATTTTGCCAAGGTCTTTAAGAAACTGACTTCTCTGACGCCAAGAGAATACCGCGCCAGGCATGAGAGGGAATAATGAGGGAAAAGCATTTGTGACTGATGGGTGCAGATGCTTTTTTATTTACCATAAAAGTCGATTTTGTTATGAAACGCATCGATATTGAAATTGAAAAAATGCGGCCCGGAACTTATGATTAATATGTCAAAGCAAGAGCGGCTGTTGCAAATGAAAACTGGGAGGATGAATATGAAAAGGAAATTAATCACAATATTACTGGCAGCTTCCATGGCAGTATCTGCATTAACGGGCTGTGGAAACTCTTCCGCAAATTCCGGAAGCGATAAACCGGCGGCTGAAACGGTAACCGGAGAGGAAGCGAATCAGGAAGCAAATGCGGCGGATGCTGTTTTAAAGGACGGAGAAATGTCGGAAATCCTTATGGTATGGCCTGGTTCCAACGCTTCCCCCGCCAGTCTGCAGGAGGTAGAGGATGCAATGAATGAAATGATTGCCCAGGAAGCCGATGCCAAGGTGAAGCTGCAGATTATTGAGTGGGGGGCTTATGGAGATCAGTTGAATCTGATGCTGTCCAGCGGGGAAAAGCTGGATATCTTCATGGGTATCGGCGGTATCAGAGAAGCCGGGCAAAGAGGCCAGCTGTATGATATTTCGGAGGATATAAAAGTTTATGCACCGGAAGCTTATCGGACGATGGAGAGATACATTAACGCCTGCTATTTTGACGGAGCGTTGTATGGCCTTCCGAATTACCGTGATATGGCTGCACAGGCAGGCCTTATCTGCAGGAAAGACATTCTGGATGAGACCGGTTTTCAGGCGGAGGATATCAAGACTATGGAGGATGTGGAGAAGGTAATAAGCAAGGTGCATGAACTGCATCCGGATATGTATCCGCTGATTCCGTCAGACCTTACAAGCGGATGCTTCCTGAATTATGTGAAAGGACAGTTCGATGTGATTGCCGCAGGCGTTGGTGTGGATATGAAAGATGATCCTTCGGACGGCGTGACGATCATAAATACTTATGATACGGAACAATACAGGGCAATGGCGGAGGCGGCTTATGAATGGAATAAAAAGGGATACTTTATGCCTGATTCCACCACAAACAGCACACCCAGGCAGGATATTCTGAAAGCTGGAAATGCATTTGGATACTTCGGCAATTATCATCCGGGTATTGTAACACAGGAGACCATGAATACAGGCATGGACATTGCTGCGATTCCGATAACGGAGAAGTCGCTGTCCACGGAATCTGTCAATTTTATAGAGTGGGTGGTTGCAGGACAGTGTGAACATCCCCAGAAGGCACTGGCAGTACTGAATCTTCTGTATACCAACGCAGATTTCCAGAACCTGTTCCGTTATGGAATTGAAGGCGTGGATTATGAAGTAAAGGATGAGGCAAAAGGGATTGCCGGTTATCCGGAAGGAATTAATGGTTCCAATGTGGGCTGGGGCAATGAAATGTGGCTTTCCGGAAATGCGGCGGTCGGATATGCATGGGAGACAGATCCGGAGGATGTATTCGCAAAATATTCCGAGTTTAATGATACGGCGGCGCTTTCTCCGCTGTATGGATTCATCTTTGATACAACAAAAGTGAAAAATGAAATTACGGCAATAAGCAACGTTACAGAAAAATACAAGGCGATTATTGAGAATGGTGACGCAGAACCGGCAGATTCTCTGAAGGCATTTAATGCAGAACTGAAAGCAGCCGGGATTGAGAATGTTATTTCTGAAATGCAGACACAGGCAGATGCCTGGTTAGCTGAGAAAAAGTAAACAGTAATGCTTATAAGCAGTCGATTAATATCGTTATTGATTGGCTGCTTATTCTTTACCGGAGGGAAACATAAATATGAATAGTAAAAAAAGAAAGGCTTTCCGCAAGGCATTGCCGCTCTATATCATGGTAATGCCGGGATTCTTATATCTATTGATTAATAATTACATACCCATGTTTGGTATTGTGATCGCTTTTAAAAACCTGAATTTTGCAAAGGGTATCCTGAAAAGCGACTGGGCGGGGTTTTCCAACTTTGAGTACCTGTTCAAAGCGCCGGATGCACTGCTGGTCACAAGAAATACAATTTTTTACAATGTGGCATTCATTGCGGTCAATACCTTTACGGCGATTTTGATTGCCATTCTTCTGAGTGAAATCCGCAGCAAGTCAAAGGTAAAACTTTTTCAATCCTGTGTGCTGATTCCATCGTTGATTTCTATCATCATTGTCAGCTATCTTGCCTATGCATTCCTGAGCGGACGTACGGGATTTATTAACGGAAGCCTGGCGTCGGCAGGGAAGGAACCGGTTTCCTTTTACACAGAGCCAAAATACTGGCCGGGAATTTTGATTTTTATCAACTGCTGGAAAGGGGCGGGATATTCTTCGATTATCTATCTTGCGGCAATACTGGGATTTATCTGTGCGAATGAGGTGGGTAAGGCTGCAG
>ERZ826764.1837-NODE-1837-length-22766-cov-17.130818_pt1 | contig 22766 bp, 17 predicted proteins | sample MGYA00519870_ERZ826764 | MGnify/ENA primary metagenome ERZ826764 (study PRJEB31778, sample SAMEA3449239) | human gut metagenome | biome: human gut; feature: human-associated habitat; material: faeces | place: United Kingdom | collected 2010/2012 ...
TAGTCCCAGACCCTTATGAGGAAACGGAGGCACACGCTATGGCAAATCGCAAACGGCCTATCATCCTGCGCTGCCCGGTGACAGCAGAGGACGGGCCCTGATAGAACAGAAGATGGCCCAGCTCCAGACAAAGCGGATCGGCGCTTATCTCCGCAAGATGGCGATTGATGGATACATCATCCAGGTGGACACCACCGACATCAAGGAGATGACCCGTGCGCTCTCTGCTATTGGCGGGAACATCAACCAGATCGCCAAGCGGTTGAACGCCGGCGGCCCCGTCTGCCAGGCCGACATGGAGGAAATTCGGGAGAGGATGGGCCAGATATGGCAGTTACAAAGACGTATCCTGTTGAGTCAGCCATAAAGCAGGCCCTCTTGAAAAGTGTTGAAAATAGGCTTTTTCTCCCTGCAAAACCGTGACAAAGTCCGCCTATGGGAAATCACAAGGGGTACTCTCTGAAATGCTGTCACAGGCGAATTATTCAGTCTTTTCCCACCCTAATTCCTACATTTTGAGGAAGGGCTCAAAGTGATTCTTGATAAAAGGCAAAAATGCAGTCAGTTCTCCTCTCACGCCTGCTCCTGTCCCGTCCAATCCAATCCTTTCTTTCGCCGCAACGGACAGGATAGGATTTGATCCTTCTGTATTTGATAGATCTTTATTTTATTATTTAGTATTTAATTGTGCGGGGTTTTCCTGTTCAGGTTTTCCCAAGACAAGGTAAGCCTGTTCAGGATTATCCAAGACTGGATTTTCCCGTTCAGGTTTTCCCGGTTTAGGTTCCGGCGGTCTGGGCTGCTCCAGGATCGTGTACTCGATAGCGCCAAGCTGACCGTTTATGTTGCGGACCCGTTGGCGGATCACATAGCCGTGTTCTCCAGCTCCCGCACTCCGGCGCAGATGCTGTCAACGTCATCTTTGCAGATCCGAGCCAGCCCCTTGGTGGTATAGTCCCACTCCTCCGGCAAGGAGAGCATGAGGGAGAGACGGCCCTTCGCTTTCAGCGAGAGCGACTTGTCCCGCAGGTGATGGTTGGACATCACCGTATAGTCACGGGTTTTCTCCATTCGGAATACCGCCATGTTGAATACCTCTTTCCTTTGGTTTTGAAAAGTGTTCGTTTCTGCGGATTTTTGCCCCTATGCCACCGCCCCTCTCACATGGGGGAAAGGATATGGGCGGTTTCGCTTTTGCTGTCCACAGGCGGAAAACAGGGGATTTCCCACGCAAAAACGCACACTGGATTTAGGGACAGAAGAAGGGCGGCTGCTTTAAAACAGTCGCCATAATGTGGGGGGTATACAAGATATTTTTCTGTTCGGATGCCAGAAAACCATTGATATTACTGGTTTTTTCAAAAAGTTCTGTATCGCCACTCGTATCAGAATTTTGTCTGAAAGCTATTGTTTTCAGATTTTTTTGCTGTCTTTTTACTAAATCTTTCCTTCGAACTCTCCCATTTCCTGCACAGATTAGGATTCCAGCGGACAAGCCCCCTTTCGCTACAAGTCGGATGGCAACTGATAAAGGGGGATTTATGGAATTGCGTATCTGGTTTCGGTGTTTCTTTTCGGTCGTGGATGTTCATTGGCAGAGGTGGGTGAAAAAGGGAGGGTGGGCTGCAAAAAAAGATGCTGTCTCCTGGAAGCATTCTGATATGTTTATAAGACTATACGTTCTCCTCCCCCATCTTGCCACCCTTTCCTGTTCATTGACGTTCCTGATGCCGCTCAAATGTTCACCCAAAGAGTCAGGAACCCTTCTATTATTTCACCTTTGCCCTTTCTTCAACTGGTACCGGCCGCGTCCCGTTCTGATCAGGATTTTTTCGTCACAGAGCTTTTTCAGGACCCGCTGCAACTGTCGACGGCTGCAATGAAGCATTTGAAGGGCATGATTGACGGAGGAAATCTCATGGTTTGGCTGTGCTTTTCTAAGAAAAAAGAGGACCTTTTCCTCCAATGTCTGTGCCGAGGCGTCCATCACAGCTGAAAAGGACAGCTTTCCCGCCAGCTGACTCAGCACAAACCGCAGAAACACCGGATCGTTTTCCAGAATGCTCTGGTTTTCCCGAAACGGCATGGACAGGCATAGCACTGTCTCGCTGGCTTCTACATAGAGCGACTGGTTGCCCGCCCCGCTGAACTCCATATCCCCCAGCAACGTCCCGCTGGCCGCCTTTGAAATATAACGGATGGACCCATCCACAGTCAGATGGTAGATGGACACGCTGCCCTCCACAACGATGTAAAACTGGCTGAGAGATTGAATCGGGTCATTGAGCATCTCACCCTTTTCAAATTTCAACAGTTTGATGACAGGCGGCCTCTTCTGAAAATGGTCCTGATATTTCGCAAAAAAGGTTTCCATTCTGCGTTCGTCCCTGATTTCTTTCACCGCTTACACCTCTTTCCTCCACATTGTGCCATATGACACAAGCATTTTCAATTCAAATCTGTAAAATAGAGCCTTGTGGAGGTAATACATATGGATTCTCTTTTCGATACCAGGCACTTATATCGCAGCTATTTCAAGATGGCGCTCCCCGTGGTACTGGGGATGGTCGTCACATTGGTTTATAATCTGGCGGACACCTTTTTCATCGCCCAGACCAATGATACGGATTTGATCGCCGGCGTCTCCCTGTGCGCTCCGGTGTTTACCGCTCTGATGGCCTTTGGAAACATTTACGGCCAGGGCGGCAGTTCGCTGATTTCCCGCTTGCTTGGCAAACAGGATGGAGAGGGGGCAAAGCGCGTCAGCTCCTTCTGCTTTTACATCGCCCTGGCCACAGGGATTGTTCTGGCTGTGGTTCTGACCGCATTCAACCGTCCGGTTTTGACCCTGCTGGGCGCGGATGCCGACACACTTCCCCATGCCCGTGAGTACTATCTCGTACTGGTGGTCTGCGCGCCCATTATGGTGCTGAGCTTTATCCACTCCAGCCTCGTCCGCTGCGAAGGCATGTCCACCGAATCCATGATCGGGACGGTCCTTGGGGCTGTCATTAACATTATTCTGGACCCGATTCTCATCTCCGCAGCCGGCATGGGCGCCATGGGTGCGGCTGTGGCGACAGTGATCGGCTATCTTTGCAGCGTACTTTATTTTCTTTGGCTTCTCCGCAAAAAGAGCCGCTGCCTGTCTGTCAAGTTCTCTCTCTGCCGCATTGGCGTCGGAGAGCTGCGCCAGATCCTGGGCGTAGGTGTTACAGCAGCTTTGAGCAACCTTATGCAGAGCCTGTGTATCATCGTCATCAATCAGTTCCTTTTGCCCTACGGCAATGACAAAATTGCCGCCATGGGCATTGTGCTGAAGATCAACATGATCGCCCAGCTGATTCTGACCGGATTTGCCTTTGGAGGCGTGCCGCTGTTCGGATATCTCTACGGTGCTCGAAAACGTATGGAAATGAAGAAACTGGTGGGGTTCTGCCTTGGCTTTCTATCTGCCTTCTCTCTGGTGCTGACGGCTGTTTTGTATCTGTTTGCATCGCCGCTCATGAGCGCGTTTGTGCAGGACGCCGCCATGATTGCCACAGGCTCCGAGATGCTCCGCTGGCAGGCGGCCTCGACGGTGTTCGCTGGCATCGTACTGTTGCTGACGGTTCTGTTTCAGGCTACCGGAAAGGTCGGACCGTCCTTTGTTCTGTCCATCAGCCGGCAGGGCGTTGTTTTTGTGGCGTCGCTGCTGATCTGCACAAAGCTCTTTGCCTACAACGGCGTGTTGATGAGCCAGGCGGTGGCGGATGTGTTCAGTGCTTTGATTGCCCTGGGTCTGCTGCTGTATACCAACCCCATGAGGCAGGAGATGTAAGGAAGGATCGGGCAGCACTTTGGCTGCCATGGATGCTAGCAGCGGGGGACGAGGCTTTGTGCCCTCTCGGTACGCGGGCAAACAGCCGGGTATAAAGGCTGATCTGGCGGCAGGTTCAGCGCCACCCGTGGGTGTGGGCAGGAACCGGCCGTTTTTTTTCGGGCGTTTTTCACATGTCACTTTTTTCTTTCTTTTTTCGCCATAAAGTGCTATGATGGCTTGAAAAATGTATTTGGGGTGATTGCCATGCTGGCTCATTTGAAGAAAGAAAAAGTGCTGGTGATATCACTGTTGCTTGCGCTGCTGTCGATGTGCTTTGTTCCGCCGGATGCGGGGTATACCTCCTATGTCGATGTGCGGGTGCTGGCGCTGCTGTTTGCCCTGATGCTCCTGGTCCGGGGGCTGCAGAACATGGGCATGTTCAACTGGCTGATCGCAAAAGCGTTCGTGCGCATCAAGCACCTGCGCCGCCTGGCGCAGATGCTGATACTGATGTGCTTCTTTACCAGCATGATCATAACCAACGACGTGTCTCTTGTTACGTTCGTGCCCTTCTGCCTCACGGCGCTCACCCTTTGCGGACAGCAAAAATGGGCCGTTCTTATCGTGGTTTTGCAGACGATCGCGGCGAATCTGGGCAGCATGGCGACACCCATCGGCAACCCGCAAAACCTCTATCTGTTTTCGACCTTTTCCATGGGCCCGGGGAGCTTTTTTGCGACGGTATTGCCCACGGCGGCCCTTTCCCTGGTGCTGCTGTTGCTGGCAACGCTGGCCATCCCCGCCGAGCCGGTGCGCATGAACCTGACGCAGGATACCTGGAATCCATCCAGGGTTGAACTGGGCACCTACATCGCCCTGTTCTGCGTCAACCTGCTGGTGGTGTTCCGCGTTCTGCACTGGCTGCCGGCGCTTGCCGCAACGGTGGCCGGGGTGCTGCTGCTGCGCAGGGCAAAGCTGCTGGCGCAGGTGGATTATGCTCTGTTGCTAACCTTTGTGGGCTTTTTTGTGTTCGTTGGCAACATGGGGCGGATCGAGGCCGTGAGCACGTGGATTTCCTCCATGCTGACCGGACATGAGATGGTCCTTTCCGCCCTTTTCAGCCAGGTACTGAGCAATGTGCCCACCGCCATTCTGCTCAGCGGCTTCACCGACAACATCCGCGGGCTGCTGCTGGGCGTCAACATCGGCGGACTGGGCACGCTCATTGCGTCCATGGCCAGCCTGATTTCCTACAAGCTCTATGCCAACCAGCCCTGCGCCGAAAAGGGAAAGTACATGCTCACCTTTACGGCCTACAACGTCGCGGGATTTGTGCTGCTCTTGGGCGTCAGCCTGCTGTGCGGATGGGCCTGACGCCCCGCTGTGCGGCAGGGCTTTTTCGCTCCGCAAGAAAAAGGCTTCTCGCGCTGATTGGTGAGAATCCGGAGGATTGTGCATCTCTTGGTTTGAATCAGGCGTTTCATGCCCATATGCAGGAAATTCGCTGCATTGGCTAACGGCCGACCGGAAAGCCCTATGAATATATGGGCGCACCCCGGAAAAACGGACACGAAAGCACGTAAAATAGCGGGATAAATTTTTGACATTTGGGGAGAGGGTCGTTCACGCTGCCTGAGGCGGCGGAAGAGTGGCCTCAAACTGTGCGGCAGATTGCCATCCTAATGCGGAATGTGGCCCTACTGAGTTGTAGAAGGCCTCCAGATAGGCGATACGTCGGTCTGTGCGCTGGCTCTGGTGGGATTGTGCTTGAGATGGGGTCAATCCCAAGTTCTGTGTAAGCTGCGTTTAGCGGTGCGAATAGAGTAAAATGTATTCAGGGCGGTAGCCGCGGAATCCGGCTGCCGCCCTGGTATCGTTTTGCTCTGTTCGCACCCAAACGGAGTTTACACTAAAATTTAGGATTGACCTGCATGGGTACTTGATGGCTATATCATATGGTATAACCGCAAGCGCATCAGGCCGTCTTTGGCAGATGTAGTCCCTACAAGTATCAAGAGTGCCTTGGTTAAGCATTGTAACTTGTCCAACCTTCTGTCCGCACTCTCTTTCTCAAAAGCAACCGCATTTCTGATTTCTATCCGGCATTTATCCCCTGTTGATTCTGCGGATGGTCTCAAGTGGGATTTTGGCCTCTCTTGTCTGTGTCAGAAGGCCGTTGGTTTCCGTGCCCACATCCGTAAGCTGTGTATAGCAGTAACCCTGCACGTCGGGAGCGTTCAGCAGCGCGCTGGTCAGCGCGCGGTACTTGTCCTCAAACGCTTTGGCATCGGCCGCCTCGCAGTAGCCCCAGGCATTGTCTGCCACAGGTCCGGCTGCATATTTGATGCCGCCGTACTCCGATACAAGCACCGGTTCACCCTGATAGGAAAAGCCTTGAGCATACAGGCTGTGCTTGCAGGGATGCAGCTTCAGAATCTGCTCCATATCCCTGTAACGGGCTGCCAGCAGCTCCGCGTCCGCCGTATAGTCATGCAGCGTCAGCAGGTCCCCGCCTGTGTGTTCCCAGCCGTCATTGCAAATCACGGGCCGCGTGGGGTCAAGCGAACGCGTCAGGTGGTACAGCGCCTGGCAATGGGCCTGCTGCGCCAGGTCCGTATGAATGGCGGGCACACCCCAGGATTCGTTCAGGGGAGTCCATGCCACAATACAGGGATGGTTGATATCCCTGAGTACCGCCTCCTGCCATTCCCGGTACAGACGGCATGCGGCATTGGGGGAATAAACGTATGCCGATCCTATCTCGCCCCAGACCAGCAGTCCCATCCGGTCGGCATGATAGAGAAAACGCGGATCCTCTACCTTTTGATGCTTTCTGACGCCGTTGAAGCCCATTTGCTTGATGAGCTGAATATCCCTGATAAAGGCTTCGTCATCCGGTGCAGTCAGCAGGGAATCCGGCCAGTAGCCCTGATCCAGCACCAGCTTTTGATAATACGGACGGTTGTTGAGCAGAAAAACACCGTCCTCTACAGATACCTTACGCATTCCAAAGTAGGAGCGCACCCGGTCCAAAGTCTCTCCTTCCCGCTTTACGGTAAACAGCACATCAAACAGGCGAGGCCTTTCCGGCGTCCAGCACAGCTCCTCAAAGAAATCACATTGTTTAAGCGTATCCGGCGAATCCAGCGGAATGGCAAAAGATCCCGTCTGACCGGAGGCGTCATGAGAAAGGCGGACAACCTCCCGCCGGTCGAGTGTGATAACGGTTTCCAACGTGCAACCGGTTCCCTCGCTGAGGGTGTAGTCGAAGCGAACCGCCCGCTTGTCAAACAACGGCGTAATGATACAGTTTTTCAGATAAAGCGGCTCCACGGCTTCCAGCCATACGCTCTGCCAGATTCCCGTTGTTCTGTCATAAAAGATACCGCCGGGTTTTTCCTTCCAATACTGTTTTCCACGCGGCATTTCCAGATCAAACGGGTCGTCCTCCACCTCCACTTCAATCACAAAGCGTTCCTTTGAACGCAGAAGGGGCGTAATATCCGCGGAAAACGGCGTTTGTCCGCCCATGTGTGCGACTGCCAGCCGGCCGTCCACAAAGACGCGGCAGCTGTAATCTACTGCGCCAAAATGCAGCAGAAGATTATGCTCCCTCATTCTTTCAGGCAGCTCGACCGTGCGACGGTAATACACGCGGTCGTGAAAGCCACGTTCTTCTATGCCGGAAAGCCTCGTTTCACAGGCAAAAGGGACCCTGATGACGCGATCAAATACAGGCGAATCAATTGAAAACTGCCATTCGCCATTAAGCGACAGCCAGTTTTCCCTTTCAAAATCAGGCCTTGGAAACTCGGAGCGCGCAACGGTATGCAACGCGGTTCTCCTCCTCTCAGATAACAGGATTCAGGCAAGCAGCGAAATCATGGGGGGGCAGGCCGTTTTGCAACGACCCGCCGCCCGCGGCTGCGCTCAGCGCAGCACATCCCAGGATTCAATGCGGTCCAGTGCAACCTGACGGAAGGTGCCGGGCCAGTTGACCAGCCATTCCGACGATACGAATATGCGTTTGTCGGGCCTTCCCCAACGCGTATGCCGCACGGATTCGTCCTGGCTGCCCACCGGACGCACACGGTTATGGATAACCAGCGTGCCGTCAGAAATCAGCTGGATTCCGTTATACCACAGGGCGCGCGCGCGCTTCAGCCAGATATCCTTGCCTGTAAGCTGCGCCAGTTCAAGGTATTCCGGCACATAATACAGGCCATAGGGGTCCTGCGCGTTATGCGCAGCCGAGACAGAGGTGCCGCCATATGTGTCATAGCCGATTTTTTTGGCCATGGAATCCTCCGGGAAGCATACGGAATAATGCCACTGCCAGGTCGCCAGGTAATAGGCCACTTCCTCAGCCGCATCCACATAAGCGCGATCCCTGGTCAGATGGTAGCATTCCAGCGCCGCGCGCAGCAACGGCGCCGCGGATTCCTTGTCAATGCAATAGCTGTCCAGCGCTCCGGCGGTGGTAAAGCCGTTTTTCGCAAATTCCCCATAATAGAAGGCAAACGCCTTTAGCGCGCAATCAGCATATTTCTGTTCGCCGGTAAGGGTATGAGCGTCCAGCAGAGGAAGGATCATGAAGGCTCCGACGCTGCCATGGGCGGCGTTGATCGAGCCATCCATAAACCAGCTCTTGGCAAATTCGCCGCTGTCCAGCTGCGCGCGCAGGGCAAAATCGCAAATGCCCAGAGCCAGCTTTTCATATTCCGGGCGGGGAGTCCCCGCCTGTTCTGCCAGCCTGGCCGCCTTAAAAAAGTAGGTCGCCGCCGTGCCCAAATTACAGGCGTCCAGATCCACCGGTATGTCTCCGTTGATGATGGAATCCAAATGGGCGGGGTCCGCCTGAAGCTTTACCAGCATGAGCCCGTTGGGCAGTGCCGCATATCTGACCCATGAATCCAGCACGCTCAGCGCCTTGTCGCGCAGGTCCGCGTCTCCGGTTTTGATGTATTCTCTCAAAAGTACGCACGCAACGGACGCATTTTGGCCTACCCATCCGATTTCAAAGGTTCCTGACTGAACAAAGGCGGCTTTCGCGTCATCCCAGTGCATGCCGGAGGCAAATCCGGTAACGCCGTCAAAATTCTTTCGCCACAGCTGTCTGAAATACAACGTGTCCAGCTTCACCAGCTGTTCCGGCGTCTTCTCCATTTGCAGGGGTCGCTCGAAATAACGCCATGCAAAATCCAGCAGCTCATGATAGCCCTGTCGGGGCTGACGAACCGCCGAGACCTTCAAAATTGCCTGAAAGCTCTGTCGGGGCGTCATGGTTCCCTGAAACGGAGGTTCCCAGCAGCGCTTAAACAGCACCTTCGGCCCCTCCTGCTCCGGCCAGAGCAGGCTCTGGCACGCCGCGTCTCCCTCTTTGGCAAGGCAGCCGCTCATGCCGCCCTCTTCCCCGCCAAACAGTCCCACCGCCCAGTGAGTGCCTTCCGCATAGGTGCACGCGGGAATTGCCACGCGGTGCCAGGCGTAGGTCCAGGGCTTCCCTCCGCATTCATATCCAGAATACTGCGCGCCGCTCCCCCAACCGTTTCCGTTATAGTTGACCGCGGGAACCTGCCAGTATGCGAGCGGCTCCTGCTGGACCAGCGTCATGCGCATCGTATCGACGGGAGCCGGGCTGCGCCGGGTCCAGCGCCACGCCCCCTCCTCCAACGGTTCAAAGGTATCTTCACAATTTCCCTCACGGGGAATGACGATCACCTTATCCTGATCCCACATCAAACGGTGTTCCTGTTCATCGGCAATCCATTGAAACGCCATGTAAAAAACCTCCTGCGCCTATGCTATGCATTGGTAAAGGGAAAAGGCTGCGGCACGGTCGACGGGCCGCGAACCGTTAAAATGTCCGGGCCGCCGTCCGGATCCGGCACAAATTTCATGGGGTCCAGGCAGGTCATCCGCGGCTCCACCTCCGTGGGAGAGACATGCCGGTGATACCCCATGTACATCTGCGAGCGGTCGCGGTTGTAGATTACGATGCCGTCTCCCACGCCATCCGCCTGAAAATGATGGTGCAGGATGGGATTGTGCCCATAGCGCCGGTAAGGGCCGAATACATTATCGGCCACAGCGTAGGACTCTCCATAGTGGCCCAGATAATGCCCGTCGGCATAGATCATGTAATACCATCCCCCATGGGGAATGATCACGCCGCCTTCCACAATGCGGCCATATTCGTCCGCCTCGTAGTCCTCCTGCGGGCTGAGCACATGTACCAGCGTATCGTCCTGGGGCGTAATCATCCCTTCGGACACCGTCAGGCGCTGCAGGTAAATGTTGTTGCCCCGGTCAAAGCGCACATAGGTGATGTAACACTGCCCGTCCGTATCCACAAAGGGCATTCCGCCAATTTCCTCCGTATCCGGATGCAGCGGTCGGGTGGTACGCATTTCAAAGGGCCCCATGGGCGAACGCGCCACCGCATAATACACATGGAAGTTCTCCTCGCCCCGGAAGCGCCCCGCCGCAAAGAGCAGATAAAAGTATCCCTTGTATTCAAACACATTGGGACTCATGCAAAAGGCGCCCAGCAGGCTTTTGTCACGGTACAGCACGGGCTGATAAGGACTCCAGTTAACCAGATCATCCGACCAGGCCACGCGGAAAATGGCGTTGGCATCCCCCATGCGGTCCAGTCCGGCATGCTCGCCGTTTTGAAGCAGGTAGGCATCCTCCCGGCTGTTAGGGTCGTTGGGCACACGGTTGTAAATGTAGTACCGGCCTTCGTGGAGCAGAATATCCGGGTCCGCTCCGGTCAGCACCGGGTTGGTAAACGTGGGAACCTTCGGCTTTTCGTCCGTCCACCGGACAAGCCGCTCGCCCCGCACCTCCGCCGTTCCGTTTTCCAGATACAGTCCCGCGCCGCGCCCAGGAAGTTCCAGCGCGAACTCAAACTTGGGCCATGGCTCCCCGTCCAGCGGATTTTCATTCAGCCACAGCCGGAGAATGGAACCGTCATAGCGTGCGCGCAGCGGATACCACGTTTCCTGCTTGATGGGCAGCCTGCGCATGCCGCGGTCGATCAGAACCGCGCGGCTCTTACACTCCATAAAATGCACGCATTGTTTTTCGGCGCTGGCAATCAGCGCATAGCCGTTCCCGCTGCCATTTATGCCAAGCAGCAGCCCGGCCCTTCCCTGCGGGTGATGGAAGCAGATTTCCGCCGAATATTCAAATGTCTCGGGGGCCTCGCGAAGTTCGGGCATCTGCCGAATCGCCGTCGCCTGCTGAAACGCAATTCCCATCGCATTTCCTCCTGTCAGCAAGTGAAAAGAAGCCGCCCGCCGCCTCTTTGTGCGGCGGGCGGTGAAAGAGAAAATGTTATTGAGCCAGATAACGGTCCAGCGCGTTCTGGGTAATCTCAATGGCGCGCTGCATGCCGCGGGCGTCCAGCTCCTGCAGATAGGTATCGTAGTAATCCAGGCTCTCGGCGCCGGTGATGAACTTGAGCATCATCTCCTGCGCATAGGTATCCACCTGAATCATGATATCCGCCCGTTCCTCAGACTCCTCCGTGGTAAGAGAAATCGGCGGCAGGCGCAGATAGGACTGTTCGTTGGTATCGTCCTTCCACATGGTGCGAATTCGCAGAGCTTCTTCATTGGACGCGGTGCCTGGATGGCCGATGGTGTCAGGATAGCAATACCGGCTTCCAAAATGAATCTTGAGCGCGTAGGAGACGTTGGAAATGGTCATACCGTCGGCGTTGTTGAGGATGACATCCGTAAACTTCGGCAGGCCGTCGTCGCCCCAGTTCCAGTGCTCACCCTCCAGGCCAAAGGAGAAGTACAGGCTGCCCTCGTAGGTATAGCCATAGTTGAGATACTGCACGGCGGCCTCCACATTTTCGCAGGCGGAGGTAATCACAGTGACCCATGCGTTCATCTCGTCCACGGGCCAGTTGGGCAGGTTGCTGCCAATCACGGAGTCTGCTTCCTTGCGCATATAGGGCAGGTTGGTCACGGTGAACTTATCAGCCACGCGGCTGTAAGTGGCGTCCACGCTGTCGCCGATGCAGGCAAGCTGGCCCACGTCAAACATGGCTTGAGCTTCGCTCTGCGTCATGGAGGCGAAATCCTTCATCAGATAGCCCTTTTCATACCAGCTGTGCAGCAGAGTAAGGAAATCCTTGTACTGAGCAGCGTTGGCCCAGTAGCCCACAGTGGAGTCATCAGCCAGGTACCAGTCGTCAAGCATGTCAAACGCGCCCATGAGCAGGTTGATCTGCTCAGCGGAGGTACGAGAAATAAACAGCGGCACAACGCCGGGCTTGTTGTCCAGCACGGCCTGGAAGAACGCTTCGTATTCCGCGATGGTTTTTGGCTCCGTCATGCCAAATTCATCCAGCCAGTCCTTGTTGACGTTAAAGCGCACATAGGGCATGGGATCGGCATAGGTGATCTTGTAGAAGCCATATACCTTGCCATCGTCGATGATCTGGCGCTGGGCTACCTCGTCATGGTTGATGACTTCCTTGTACTGCGGCGCGTACTCGTCAAGATAAGGCGCGATATCAATGATGGCGCCATCCTCATACAGAGCCTTCAGTCTGCCAGAATACCAGTCCTCCCGCTGGACCTGAATCATGTCGGGCAGCTCGCCGGAGGCCAGAAGCAGCTGCAGGCTTTCCACCTCGGTGCCGGCGGCAGGATGGATAAACTCGATGTCCACGCCCGTATTGGCCTGAACGGCCTGATAGGATGGATTTTCATCATAGCTCGAAATGAAGTTTGCGGCACCCGAGTTGATGGGCATCCAGTAGGTCAGGGTTACGCCTTCCTCATCAATGGGGTACTGACCCTCGTTCATGGGCGGGGGCGTATAGTATCCTTCAAGGTGCTCAGCCGCAAGCGCAGAACCGCAAAGGAGTGCAAGGGCCAGTGTCAGGGTGAGGATTCGTTTCAACATGTGGGGTTTCTCTCCTTTCATTTTTCATACGGATTCTATATGGACGCACGAGCGCGCCAATATCATGCTGCCGGATGCCGGGGGTCATTCCTTGACCGAACCCAGCATAACGCCGGAAATAAAGTACTTCTGCACAAAGGGATAGACGCACAGAATGGGAAGAGTGGAGATGACGATGCTGCAATATTTGATCAGCTCCTCCAGATACATCACGCCATCTACAGAGCTGGCCTCGCCCGCCGCCGTGCTGGACGAGCTGGAAATGAGGATTTCTCTGAGGAACAGCTGCAGCGGAAACCTTTCCCGGTCCCTCAGATAAATGGATGCGCTGAACCAGCTGTTCCAATGCTCCACCACATAGAACAGCACCACCACCGCCAGCGTCGCCTTGCTCAGCGGAAGAATGATCTTGAAGAGGATGGTGAAGTCGTTGGCCCCATCGATCATGGCCGATTCCTCCAGCGCGGCGGGCACGCTGGCAAAGGCCGTGCGCATCACGATCAGGTTGTAGGTGTTGATCGCCACGGGCAGCAGGATCGCCCACCGGCTGTCGTACAGTCCCAGGTCCCGAACGTTGAGAAACGCGGGAATAAGCCCGAAGTCCATGTACATGGTAAACACGATCAGCAGCGTCAGCGGCCCTTTGAGCATCATGCGCCTGCGCGAAAGCACATAGGCGCCCAAAATGGTCAGCACCATGTTGATGGCCGTGCCTATCACAAGGTAAAACAACGTGTTCATATAGCCCGTGAGGATATTTTTGTTTTGCAGCACCGTTTTATAGCCTTCCAGACTAAAACCCATCGGCAGGCTGATCAACCCCTTGTAGCCGATCAGACTGGTAGGGTCCGAAAAGGAGGCCATCAGACAGTGCCACAGTGGATAGAAAAAGATGACCGTAAGCAGCGCCAGCACGAACAGATTTATGCCGTGAAGCGTTTTCTCTCCCTTGGTTGAGCGGTCTACAACAGCCATATGCTCTCCCCCTTACCACAGGCTGGTTTCGGACGAGCGGCGGAAGATGCCGTTGACCGTTGCCAAAATCAAAATGCTCAGAATCGAATTGAAAACGCCCACCGCAGCGCCCATGCTGTACTTGCCGTTCAGCAGACCGTAGCGGTACATATAGGTGGAAATCACATCGGCGGTTTCATACGTGAGGGGATTATAAAGCAGCAGGATTTTTTCGTAGTTCACCGAAAGCACCCGGCCCACGCGCATGATCAGCTGGATGGTGATGACCGGCATCAGCGACGGCAGCGTAATGTGAAGGATGCGTTTGAGCTTGCTTGCGCCGTCTATGTAGGCGGCCTCGTAAAGCTGCGGATCAATGGTGGACAGCGTGGCCAGATAGATGATGGAATCCCACCCGCATTCCTGCCAGATGGATGAGGAAATATGAATGGTACGGTAGTATTCCGGCACGCCCAGCAGATTGGGCGACGCCCATGAGGGGTTTACAAATTGAATGATTTGATTGATAATACCGGTGGAGGCGCAGAAGTTTCGCAAAATGCCGCACACCACGACCAGAGAGATGAAGTGGGGCATGTAGCTGACGGTCTGCACCAGCTTTCGGCCGGCGCGGCTTTTAATTTCGTTAATCATCAGCGCCAGCAGGATGGGTGCCGGAAACGCAAACACGATGGAATACAGGCTTAGAAGCAGCGTGTTGCGCAACAGCCTCCAGCAGTCCTTCATCTGAAAGAAGTCAATGAAGTTTTCAAACCCAACCCATTTGCTCCCGGCGATGCCCTTGTACAGGTTGTAATCCTGAAAGGCGATGATCATTTTGGTCATGGGGCCATACTTGAACAGGATATAAAAGACAAGCACAGGAATAACCATCAGATATACGTATTTATTCCTGGCAAAGTCCTGCCCAAGACGTTTGATGACCTTTCTTTTTGTTTTTACGGATAGCTGAACACTGCTCAAGGCCAAGCCTCCTCTTTTTAATGTTTTTTGTTTTCTCCGGATTCTCTTGTGCAATTCAAGCCTAACATCGCCCTGCGCTGCTGCGCAAGTTGTTGTTCGTTCCCGCGCGTATGTTTTGCCGTTGCAGACGATATGTAATTCATTTTTCGCGCCCGTTATCATAAACAAATTGCTTTTATGTCCACATCCCCCTAAGATAAAAAGGGAGACTTCACTTTTTCATCTTTAAATGAACAGGAGACCGTGATTCTTCCATGTTGCGAAACAACAATCTGCGCATTCGGTATATTGCCTCGCTGCTTTTGGTCATGGTACCCATATTGATTTTTTCCGTGGTACTGTACACAAGCACTACTGAAAGAAGTATTCAGTATATCAACGATCAGTCTTTGCAAAGGTTCACCTCAGCCACAGAAAACATTTCCAATATTGTAGACCGCCTGCAATATACGGCAACCACTGCTTTCGGTGTGGAAAGCGAAATCAGCACCGATGAACGGGGGCGCGTCACCCTCATCTCGGAAAGCGGGCTTTGCGCCGCGCTCACGGCTTTGGAAGAACGCATTACGCCCGATGTAACGGTGCTGTTCTATATCAAGGGAGACAAAAGCATTTATTCGTCGCAGGGGAAAATGCTCTACGGGGATTACGAACGCCAGGTCCTGCCGTCTACGACCCGACCTCGTCCTCGCTGTATACGCAGATTCAAGGCATCGAATCCCCCGAGCTGCTGCCGCTGCTGGACAGCGAGGCGCGCAAGCTGAGCGGGCTGGTCTATGCGCTGCCCTTTCCTACGGGCATGGCCAGCAAGGGCGTTATGCTCTTTGTGCTTTCGGACGACGTGATCGCATCCGAGTTTGAAAACTATCTGGGTACCATGGGCGAAAGCCTGTATCTGTATGACAGCAAGTATACGCTGCTGTATGAATGGTCCACAGCCGGGGAGACGCTTTCAGTGAGCGACGCCATGCGGATTCGGGGCATGGGAATTGTAAACACGCGGAAAAATGGCAGGGATATGGTAAGCATGCGCGTAAGCGACAGCAATCTGGGCCTGTTCTGGGTTCTGTCCAGCGCTTCCGACGTATTTTACAGCTCCATGAAACCTTCGCAGAACCTGATGCTGGTGCTGATTCTTACGCTGATCGTGCTCACCTGCGGCCTGATCGTATGGATTGCCTTTTTCAATTACAAGCCCATTCAGGAATTGCTGCAGCACGTCACAGGCCGGAAATGGACCAGGCAGCGGGAAAACGAGCTGGACCTGATCCGTTCCACCTATGACCAGACGGTGGATGAGGCACAGGCGCTGTCCGAGCAGCTTAACGAAATGACCCCGCTGATTGCGCAGCAGTTTGTCCGGCGGCTGATTTTTGGCCGCATCAAAAGTCCGGAGGAATGCGCGGCATTAGCCAGCCGGGCGGACATGGATTTTCATCACGAGTGGGTGCTTGCGATGTACCTTTCCTTCTCGGGCAAGGAAGCAGAAACGCAAATGGAGCAGGCGGCGCTGACCGCGTCGCGCTTTTCTCCCATGGGGGCCTTTGCCGCGCTGGGTGAGCTGCCCGGTGAAAACGCCCTTTGCGTTTTGATCAGCTTTGACGCAAGCGAGGACGCTGTTGCCCGACAGGTTTGGGAATATGCCCGGCAGCTTTATGCCTACATGCAGGAAAGCGGCGTTGCTCCCAATGTCATCGGCATTGGCTCCGCCTATCACAGTCCGCTGCAGATGAACGAATCGTTTGCGGAGGCTTGTGCGGCCGTTCAGCTGATGCCGCCTGACAAAAGGCTGTGGCGCTATGGCGACGTGGAGCCGGACAGCGGCACCTTGCCCGAAGACAGCTTTCACGGCCTGTCTCCCCTGTCCGTTTCGCTGCTAAGCGAAGGACTGCACCGCGGGGATTCCACCATTGCGCTTCGCGCGCTCAATGACATGCTTCAGAATATCGCTGCAGTAACCCACTCGCTGGCCTTTTTCCGCTTTTGCTGTTCCGAGCTGCTCGCCACGCTGATTCGTCAGGCAAACAGCCTGCACCTTCCCCTGTCCAAAACCTCCATCCAGCATCTGATCACCATTACCTCGCCAGAGGAGTTTTCCCAGCAGGCTACCCAAATCGTCTCCGAGCTGTGCGAAATTATGCGCCGACGCATCAGCGAGGAGGATTCCTGCCTTAAGCGCCGTCTTATCGATTATATCCTGACCAATTTCAAAAGCCAGGATCTATCCATTCAGAGCGTGGCGGAAGGCACTGGCATTCCCAGGGGAGAAATCAGCACGCTGCTCAAGGAAGAAACCGGACAGGGTTTTGTGCAGTATGTTTCCTACCTTAGACTCAACGAATTCAAGCGCATGCTGGAGCAGAGCGATCTGACCATTCGCGAGCTGGTTTTGTACGTGGGCTATAATGACGTGCCCAATTTTCTGCGCAAGTTCAAATTTCTTGAGGGAATGACGCCCGGGCAATACCGACAGCTGCACAGGAAACAGCCATAAGCCCCGTCGGCAAAATGCCACAGGCAGTTCTTTCCCCCTTCCTGTCCTGAAAGCCTGCATTTATGCCAGCAGGCTCCAGTCCTCTTCCCCCGCCACCGCCACAAGGCGGTCCAGCGCTGTCAGCCGGTATGCGGATAACCAGGATACCAGCCAGTCGTTAAAATGCCCCCGTTCCTCGCAGTCAGGCCGGTATTTGGTCCACCGGCATTGGAAAAACCCTTCGTTCTGGCTGCCAAGAGGTCTGGGCAGGCCATGGACCTTCTCTCCCTCCTGTGCCGTAATGCCCAGCAGGGATTGATCCCACATCATCCGCGCCCACAAAAGCCAGCGCTGCTGTCCCGTATGTTTCCACAGGCGGACAAATTCCGGCGTCAGCAGGGCGCCCCAGGGATCTATGGCATGATGCTCCGCAGAAATTGCGGTTCCGCCCTGCGTGCTGTATCCGTAGCGGGAAAAATCACTTGTGTCCGGATACAGCGCATCGTACTGAAACGCCCAGGAGAAAAAGTAATACGCGGCTTTCTGCGCATATTCCAGATATTTTTCATCCCCGGTGATTTCATACAGGTCCAGCGCTGAGACCACAAAGGGAAAGGCGGTTTCCTTGTCCACGGCCTCACAGTCGATAGCCCCTGCCATGCATCGAAAATGGTTCACATCGCGCTCCATGTAAAAATCCAGCGCCGTGGCGGCGGTTTTCAGGTATTCCTGCCGCTTTGTCACCCGCCAGGTGTCGATAAGGGCGTTCAGGATGAACCCTCCGACCGATCCCGTAGTGTCAAGGGCCTCACCCTGCATGCTCCACAGCTTGCCAAAGCCCCATTCCGCGCTGTAGTGGGCCACAAAAAAGTCGCAAATGCGGGTGGCAAAGCGCAGAAACTCCGGCTTCTCCAAGCCGTTTTCCTTAAGCAGCGCATAGATCTTGGCCATTTCTGACGCGCCCCAGCCAAGATTGCAGGTTTCCGGCTGCCATCCCTGACAGAGCGCCGCTTCCTGATCAGGCCGCGGGCATTCGGCATAGCGCTCAAAGTGAGGCAGGATCATACCGTTTTCCTGCTGTTGCGCCGCCCAGGTTTCCTGAATGTCAACGGCCGTATCCAGCAGATCCCGGTCGTTTCGCCGGATTGCTTCAATCATCATCAGCCGGGCCGTAAGAAAGCCTTGTCCTGCCCAGCCCATTTCAAAAATGATGCGGTGAAAGCCGTATGTGTTGTATTCCCGAAGTCCCATCAGGCGCCGCATCTCTTCCGGGGTGAGCTTTGACCCCATATGTCCCGCCTGCAAATGGGACAGCTTTGTGTCGATGCCGGCGATAATCAGCTTTTTCCCCTGCCATGGATAGATGAGCCTTTTCAAATAGCTCATTCCCAGTTCCCACACTCTTTCAGGAGTGAAGCGAGGGCCCTTGCGATAGGGAAATACTTCAGGCATTCGGTCCAGCAGATTTGCGGAGGCAAAATGTTCCCATTTGGGTACGCAGGCAAAGATATAGAAGGCGATCGAAAGGTTTTCGCCCGGAGTCAGGGTGAAATACTCGTCATAACGCTGCGTCATTTTGTTTTTTCCGCTATAGGTTACAGGGGCTTCGGTTACCGGATAATAAATGCGGTGAAGGAATGTGCCGTCCTCCTGCCTGACCAGGCTTGCGGAGGTTCTAAGGCTTTCCTTATCCTGATCCGAGGCAAAGAGCGCAAGTCCGACGTCGCGGTTCTCCGTAAGCGTGCAGGACGGAATGCCCATGCGGTCATAGGCAAAGATCCATGGTTTCCCATCATAGGTCAGTCCCTTGGGGGAATTGCCGCTGCCCCACTGGTTGCCGTTATACAGAATGCAGGGCATAAGATAATCCTGGGGTTTGAAACGGGTTTCGAGCTGTGCAACGAGTTTGACGCGGCGGGTGCGCCCGCTTTGATTGGTCACCCTGCGGCAGACCCGAAACAGGCCGTTTCCCAAGTCGTCAATGTGATCCCGGGATAAGAATCCGGCATCGTGCGCCGTATGCAGCTCATCATATTCTTCCACCAGCATGGGCGCCAAAGAGGCAATGGCATCCCGACTGCGCTCCCGGCTCCAGCAATAGGCCCCATCTTTTACGTATAGTTCCACCAGGCAGACCTCCTCTGTCTCTCTCTTCCCCAGATGATAGCAGATTGAAGCTGCGCAGACAATTTGTAATGCTGTGCGGGGAATATGTAATCCTGCTGCGAAAGGGCTGGAGCCTGCTTTGACCCCTCCTCCGTCTTGAAAACGTCCCATAATAACGATGCCCCGGCGGAGCCGGGGGGGGCAGACCGCCACGCCTGACGAAGGGGGTAAAAATACAAAAAAACCTTGCCCCCCGAAGAGGGGAGCAAGGCGGTTTGCCATTACTTCAGGCTTTGGCCCAGCATGAGGCCCACATAACGTCCGGAGGTAATGGACCAACCCAGCAGGCTGACCACCTGGTCGCCCTGCGAGCCTCCCACAAGCTCGCCAGCGCCATAGAGGCCCGCAATGGGATTTCCGTCGGCGTCAACAATCTGCAAATCAGCATTTGCTACGATTCCACCCAGCGTCTGGGCAAAGCGAAGGTTCTGCTTAAGGATATAGTAGGGGCCGTCACCCAGAGGCTGGGAAACCTTGCGGCCGAAGTCCGTATCCTCGCCCTGCGCGACCATTTCGTTGTAGTGGGCAACGGTGGCGGTGAGGTTCTCTGCGTTGATGCCCATCTTTTCGGCAGCGGCCTCAAGCGTATCTCCGCTCACCAGGCGCGGCAGACCGGCACCGTCCGCAGCCAGCCATCCATCGATTTCCTCCTGGGTAAAGAGCAGCTTGTCGATGCCCGTTGATACAAACAGATCATAGGCCGCCTGATCCATCACCGTGTAGAGGGATTCGTCCTCCTGGGCCAGATAGACCTCGTTGAGGGCGGCTTCGGAAGCGTTCTCATCCGTTACGCGCACGCCGTCCAGGTTGACGGAAATCGCGCCGGTCTGCGCCCAAAGCTGCTTATTGGCCGGCTGCGTATATTTGCCCAGACCGTTGCCGGTATCCACACCGTTGGGCTTAATGGCAATCCAGTCTGTGTTGGCAATCTGCCCACCTACAGCCATGGCCATCGCATGGCCGTCGCCGATGGAGCTCACGGGACCGTAATAGACGATGTTGGCCACGGAATCAGGAAGCATATCGCGGTTGTTGGCAAAGCCGCCTGTGGCCAGCACCACGGCCTTTGCCTTAATGGTATAGGAGGTGCCGTCCGCCGCCGTGGCCTTAACGCCAACCACGGCGCCGTCCGCCGTTACCAGCTCTTCCGCCTTGGTCTGCAGCATGAGAGTGATGTGCTCGTTTTCGTTGATGCGCTCGCCCAGCGTCTGCATCAGCGCCGCGCCCGTTCCCACGGCAACATAATCACCATAGGGCTGGTCGTTCATCTCGGGGCTGGTCAATGCCACACCGTTGGAAAGCAACCAGTCGATCATCTCACCGGAATGATCGGCATACAGGCGCGACAAAGCTTCGTTGTTCTTCTGATGGCCATTTTCCATTAGGAAGGTAAAAAATGCGTCTGCATCATCCTGCGCGCCGGCTTTTATCTGCTCGCTGGAACCAGCCGCTCCCAGGCCGCCACCGCAGGTTGCAGAAGATCCGCCGATGAACGCCATTTTTTCGAGTAAAATGACATCGGCGCCTTCTTCAGCAGCGGACAGTGCAGCTGCCGCACCGGCGCCGCCCGCGCCCACAACAACCAGATCCGTTTCCAGGGTCACTTCCTGCGCGGTCTTCTCATCGCTGCTGCTGTCAGCAGTCAGAGCGTTCATATCCAGGTCGGACTGGCTCAAGGCGTTGGTAACCGCCTCAATCAGCCCGTTGCTGGACAGGGTGCAGCCCGCAACCGCATCTACCGCCAGGCTTTGTGTTTGGACAATCTGCTGCGGCAGAATTTCCAGCGCGTTGGTGCCGATGCCCTCTGTTTCGTTATGGCTGACCACATCCACAGAGAGAATTTTCCCGTCGCCGACCGTTACCTTTACGACAATTTCGCCGCCAAAGCCCGTGCCTGTTCCGGTGTATTCAGCTGTGGACGCCGTGCTTTCGGCCATACACGCCGTTATGATGGCAAAGCACATAACAAGCGCCAGTAGGGCCGACAAAGCTTTTCTCATGAATGACTCCTCCTTTTTTATCCGATAGGGATCGATTGCGTTCATCATAAACCCTACATCTGCTTGAAAGTCAAGCACAAATCGTCGTTATTTTATCAATCAATGGGAAAGAAGGCCTGAGCATATAAAAGGCGTTCCGTGCTGCGTTTCAGCAGCAGCAGCGGCTCAACCAGTATACTCCCGTTTACCTCCAGCCCTTCCTTGCGCAGAAAATCAAACACATATGTAAGATTTCTCCAAAACGGCTGATTCGTTTGACTCTGGCGGGTAAAGAAAGTATGTACACAGCGTCTGGCTGGGAGATACTGCGCTCCTGGCGACAGGGAAAAGCCAAGTAACCGGGCATATTGCGCCCGAATCATCCACATGTCCTCTCCCATGTCCTCCAGATCGTAAAGCCGGTCTTTGGCCATCATGCCCACCGGCCATACAAAGGGCAAATAACGGCTCCAGGCGCGAGCACACGCTTTTTGCACACCGCTTTGAACCATTTGATCGTTGTTCATCAAGGGGCACAGATAACAGGCGGGAGAGTCTTGGAAAGATATTTCGCCCAAATGCTGCTGCGCTTTGCGGATTGTGGCGCTGCGCTGGGACAAAAGCTGCTTTTTTATTTTTGCCAGTCTGATTTCTCGCTCCATTTCCTCCTCCCGACGCTGATAAAGTGCAAGCGCGCCATCCAGGTCGCAGTCATTGAGGAGTTTGGCCGTATCCTCCATGGAAAATCCCATGGCGCGGCAGGAACGCGCCCAGGCAAGCGCGTTGAGATGAACACGGTTAAAAAAACGATACCCGTTATTTTCATTTTTATGAGCGCGTATGATGCCATTGTGCTCATAGAGGCGGATGGTTTGAGGCGAAATGTCCAGAAGATCAGATATCACCGCAATGGTATACTCAGGCTGCTTCATCAAAAACGACCTTTCCCAGTTCAATATAGCAGTTATTATAGCACATACACACCCGTTCAAGTACACTGTGGCAACCTTTTCATTCAGCTGTCTTTGCGGCTTGCTGCGTCAGAGTTCCAAAAGCATGGAGAACCTTTGTATACCTGATTAAAAACCCAAGCAGTCTGCCGGTTCTTTCAGGTAGAAAGCTTTTGACTATCTCTGCATTAAGGAAGACATTCATCTGTCCCACTCGCACAGGGATGATTGCTCCTGAGCAGATAATCGGTGCTCAAACAGATATTCCTATTTACGCTTGAGCGGTCATGGGCCGAATCTGAATTTTATGCACCACTGAGCGGAGGCGTCGGAACAGACTTGGCTTCTATCCCCACACACGGCCTTGTCGCCCTATCCCGCTTCTCCCCCTCCTTCCTCTCCCTCCCCCTGCGCCCTCTCCACGAACACCTTCTCCATATTGACCGAAGCCCTGCGCAGCGTCTCCTCCTTAAGGTGCGTGTAGATGTTCGCGGTGGTCTGGTAGTCGGTGTGGCCCACGATCTTCATGG
>ERZ826764.1846-NODE-1846-length-22692-cov-4.430137_pt1 | contig 22692 bp, 18 predicted proteins | sample MGYA00519870_ERZ826764 | MGnify/ENA primary metagenome ERZ826764 (study PRJEB31778, sample SAMEA3449239) | human gut metagenome | biome: human gut; feature: human-associated habitat; material: faeces | place: United Kingdom | collected 2010/2012 ...
ATCTTGAACGGCGATCCCGAAACCTATTTGAAAACTGTAACAGAATACAAGCCTTTGGATAGCTGACAACATGCTGCCCGCAGGAGAAAATCCTGCGGGCGTTTTTCTGTTTATATTATTTTCCACCGTTGGATCTCAGTTTTGGAAAGAAAATGACTATCTTAAAGCCCTTTCCCCACTGGGAAGTAGCTTCCAGACGAAGGTTTAGATCGTCAGCCATCTTCTTAACCAGGTAAAGCCCTATACCAGTAGCTTTCTTTCGGCTGTCAGTAGAATCCCCGGTAAAGCCCTTTTGAAAAATATACGGCAGATCATATTTTTTTACACCAATGCCGTTATCCTCAACAGAAAGGACATCTGCGGTCTCCGAATGTATCATGGAAATCATTAGCATGGGACTATCGCTGCTATATTTGATGGAATTGCTCACGATTTGTCCCAACATAAACTGAATCCCTCTACGGTCTGTATAAACTGTTTCATATTGCAGTTTGTTGAGAATTACAAACTGCTTTTCTTCCAGAAGTGGGGCATAGTCCTCCAGAACTTCCCCCAAGCAGTCATTCAAATTGATATCCTCAAACTGATAATCCTTTGTACTGCTCTTTAACCGGGCATAGTAAAGCATCTGCGTGACATTCTCCTGAAGTTGACTACGGACATAATCCAACTTAGCTTGCAGGGAAGGCGATATTTCGTCGATTCGGTTATCCAAAAGCATGGTCAGCAACGACAGGGGCGTTTTCGCTTCATGTGCCCAGCCTTCCACATATTCTTCATAGTCCCGTAGGGCATCTGCCATACTGCTGCTCTCATTTTTGTGTTCCTGTAAAACTGAGGCCAGAAGCCGGATAGATTCTCCTTCTTCCCGGCTGATGACACTGAGCAGCCTTTCCTCGTTGCAGATGGTAGGATCACTGAGGAAATCCCGGAACAGCTCCCGGCGGGTGGTCTCCCGCTTGTTTAGTACAAACAGGATCGCTGAAAACAGAAGGATGCTTGTCAGAACCACTAACTCAATCAAGGTCTGAAATGCCTGAATGTCAGAAATCCAAAGAATGATAAAACAAAAGCAATCCACCCCCAGCAGCAACAGCAGCCAAGGGTAGTACCGTTCTATTATGCGCCAAAACTGCTTCATGGAGATACCTCCGCTTCCAAACGATAGCCCATCCCACGAACCGCAACGATTCGTTGCTTCATCTCCAGACCGGACATCGTCTTTTTCAACCGGGTCAGGTTAACCTGCAAGGCATTTTCGTCTATGTATTCTGTGGTTCCCCATAGTGCTAAGCAAAGCTGCTCCGTCGTGACCAGAGCATCACCACTGGCCAAAAGAGCAACCAACAGTTTTCCCTGATTTTTGGGAAGCACCACAGAGGTGTTATGAATATAAAGTGTGTAAGTCTGCTGATCCAACAAGAAATCCAATCCCTCTATGAGGTTGGTACGGCCTTCATACCTTTTGAGAATATTGGATACCCTGGCAAGAAGCCGGTCTTTTCTGCACGGCTTCGTCAAATATTCATCTGCACCCAACTGGAACGCTTGCAGTTCATCCTTTACCTGGTCTCTGGAAGTCAGCACCAGGACGGGGATAGCGGTTTTATTCTTTAGCTCCTGGCAGATTTGAAAGCCACTGATCTCCGGCAAATTCAGGTCTAAGATCACAAGGTCAGGGCGGAGGGCTGCCAAGAGCCGAGCGGCATCTTCAAACTCGGTGATTGCCTCCACAAGATACCCGTCCTTTTGGAGCATATTGCAGAGTTCTTCCCGCATATAGACTTCATCTTCCACAACAGCAATTCTTTTCACGACAGCACCTCCTTCCCAATTATTCTTCTCTCTGCGACTGCATCAGTGTCAGCAAATACCGATCACTGGAGTGCTTGACCACTCTCATATAAATATATTCTATCACGCAAAGCAGCAAAATCATAGCAGTAGATACAAGTAGCATTTCAGACACTGTCCCACGGGTTCGGGACGAGAGTATCCCTGTAAACAACGCTCTGACTCCAAACAGACTGCTGACAGCTGCAACCAATACAGGAAGTCCCATAAACCACGCAATCTGCTTTCCGGCAGACTGGCAAAGGCTTTCGTAAGTGGCTCCCAGGCGGATCAGGGTCTGGTATCTACGCCCGGTTTTCTGCTGGCTCATCAGGAACTGAACACCCACAATGGTGTTGGCAACCACCAGGAACACAATCGCCAGATAGAGGGTAATATAGCTGGATGCTACGGTATAGAAAAGCTGGCGTCCCATGTTCTGAAGATAGCTTTCATATTCGATACCTATTTCGTCCAGCTCCTCGTTCAGACCAGAATAGGCAGTCATAAGGCTATTTCCTTCCATAGCCTGCTCACTGAGTACCGCATTCACATACGTATCATACATTCCTTGGGTATGATAGAGGAAGGCTTCATCTGGAAGAATCAATGCAAAGGACAAAGTAATAGAACGGTCCGCGACCAAATTCACAGACTGAACCTCTCCTGTAAGATGAATCGGACTGCCAACCAGTTCCGTTTCAGGATGTTCAGTAAGTATGCCGTTCAGCATTGCGGTGCGATTTACAGTAGTGAAGTCGGAACCTATATAAACAGCGGCTTCATCCTCACTTAATTTAATGACAGGTTTGCCGGACAATTCCAGTAAACGATTATAGTCTGACAGACAAATTAGATACGGATCTGTGGCATAACCAAGAGTGTTCAAAAGGACATCCCGATCTTCCGACTGGGGCAAGCTCCGAAGAGATTCCATAACAGCATCCATGCTGTAGGCATTCTCGTAATCTTCTGTGGTGCGAATATGCCCAACCTTCATTTCAAAAAGCTCAGAAAACTGATTTTCCAAACCGTTTTCTTTCAGGACTGCCTGTATATTTGGAAGAACCTGCGCCGAATCTTCAACGGTATGATCTTCAAAGGTATAGTCGATTACATGGCCAGTGGATAGATTGTTCGTTCCTGCGATTCCCACGCCTGCACCAAAGCAACACAGTGCTGCCAGAATCAGCAGAGAGCTGATTGCCATGGAGCTTGACTGATGAATGACATTCTCCTGAATTTGACGGAAGGTAAATACATGAAGCTGCTTATTTCCCTTGCCTTTTTTAACAATCAGTGCAATCAGTGCCCGCATTCCATAGAACAGCAGCATCGTACCAGCCGAACCCAACAGTAAAGTCAGCCCCATCATACTTACCTTCGTCCATGCAATTCCCTGAATCGCCATGCAGTAAGCCACTGCCAACATCACACTTCCGCATACAGCAGCCAGCCCATAGATAACAGAGGGCATTTGCTTTTGGGAGCGGTTCGTCGGCTGGGATAATAAAGTTCCAATCTCCTGTCGGCTGATCTTTCCGCTCAAAATCAGAAGTGCCAGCAGTTTAATACCCAAGAATCCTGCCAGTGTCCATTTTATTGCAGACCAAGACAAAGAAAAATGATGGCCGATGATCCCCATACCCACAAGCTTAGCGGTGACAAGACTAACGATTTCCGAAAGCACTACAGCCGTAGGTAAGCCAATGAGCAGCGCCAGAATACTGCTTAACAAATCCTCCGCCAAAAGCATACAGAACAGTTTGCTTCTGCGCATTCCCAACATCAGATAGACACCAAACTCGTGGCGTCTGCGCTCAAATTGATACTTGCAGGCGAAGTAAATCAAGAAGAAAAGAATACCCAAGGTCACTCCGTAAAACACAGGAATTAGAAGCAGGAGACTGTTCACTGCATCGCTCTCCATTTTCTGCAAAAAAATCATTACATCCTGGGTGGAGATGGAAAGAATCATATAAAAGGCAATAATAGAAATCACCAGGGAGCTGAAAAACAGGCCGTTTTCCTTTCGGTTGCGGCGACAGTTTCGAAAAATCAGATTAGAGAACATTGGAACTCCCCCCTCCCAGTTGCGCCATCACCTTCAAGATGCGTCCGTAGAACTCCTGTCGGCTTTCATCTCCACGGCGAAGCTCATGGAAGATCACACCGTCCTGGATGAACAGAATACGCCTGCAAAAGCTGGCAGCATTAGAATCATGGGTCACCATCAAGATCGTTGCCTGTTCGTCGCAGTTCAATCCGGACAGTTTTTCCATAATGTTTCTTGCATTCTTGGAATCCAAAGCACCGGTAGGCTCGTCGGCAAGAATCATTCTGGGGTTCAGGATTAGTGCCCTTGCTGCCGCTACACGCTGGCGCTGCCCCCCAGACATCTTGGAGGGAAATTTGTCCAGAACATCGTTGATTTCCAGATACTTCGCCAACTGGCTTAGACGCTGGTTGCTCTCCTTTTCGGGTATACCATGCAAAGAAGTTGGAAGCAGTATATTTTCACGTCCGGTCAGATTATCCAGTAGCTCAAAATTCTGAAATAGATAACCAACTTTTTTTCCACGGTAATCTGCAAGAGTCCTTCCCTTGAGTGCTTGCAGATTAACGCCCTCCACCTGAATGCTTCCACCGGTGGGCTGAATCACAGTTGCAATACAGTTGAGAAGCGTGGATTTACCGGAACCACTGCTTCCCATAATGCCGAGAAACTCTCCCGGCATCACCTGGAGGGTGATCCCATTCAGTGCATTTGTTTGACTTGGCACATTGCCATAGATTTTTGTTAAATTTTCAATATTCAAAATGGGTTTCATGTGAATACCTCCTATCATTTGTAATATAATGATAGCATGGGAACACAGAAAATACCACTTACAGTTGTTGTAAGGATTCAGGATATAAGTGGCGGCTCAAGGGGGACGAGCATATATTTTTTAAGAGCATCAGGCGACAATGATAAAATATACCGGATCGCCTCATTGGCAAACCAGTTCGTTTTAATTGTATCCCAATCAGCAAGCCGGACAATCGACCCTGTGCCGCTTTCAAAATCGAATACAATTTCGCCCCATTCGCCGTCGCAGTCTGCTTGATATTCGTAGATTGCGGCGGCGATTTTCTTTTTTCGTTTGGTTTTGGATTTTTGTTTCAGCCGGACAGCATGGATTGCACCTTCAGCAACCAGAAGTTCCGTCAGTTTGTCCACTGCTCTGCGGTAGGCTCGCTCTGCACCGCTGGCGTTGTAATGCTGATTTCTGCCGTAGCTGCAATCCTGTGAACCGTACCAGATGTCTGCAAGCTTGCTCATTGTCTTTGGCTTTTTCTTGTTGACCTGCTCTAAGAATCTTGGATCAACCGTTCTGCAGTAGCGTCTCATTCTGCCTCTGTCAAGGTCAAGTGCCTCGGCTATCAGACTTTCGTGGCTTGCCATGATGTTTGCAAGGTTTCTCATTGTCTGTGGGGTATGTCCCTTGGCTCCGATGTGAATGTGTACTCCGCATCCCCTTGTTGCATCACTCTTGGTCCCTGCCTTTCTAAGTTTCCTGATCAGTTCCTGCAAGGTTTCCATATCTTCGTATTTAAGAATTGGTGTAACCATTTCGCATTTGTGGGCATCATCTCCGGCAATGCTGACATCCTTTTGAAATTTCCATTCTCTGCCCTGCTCATCCCATGCTGACCAGGTCATGTAACCATTTCTGCTTGCTGTATTTTCGTATCTTCCTGTTCCAAAGAAATCGGCTGCAAGTCTTGCCGCCTTATCTCTTTTGATATTGTTCATCTCGACCTCAACTCCGATGGTCTGTTTTTTCATTTTCTCAATCTGATGTGCTATTTTTTCGTTCATTCTATGTACCTCCGTTTGGTGTATTTCTTTCCTTTTGGTAGTACTATATATCACTCTAAAAGCACATAATATCAAGTTAATTAGAGCCATATTCTACACAATCTTTCAGCTAAAAAACTGTGTATTTTTGACCATTATTCTTCAGTGATTTTACGGCATTTGTCTTCGCCATAGACCACATTCAGACTGCTTCCGTTGTCCCAGCTGACCATAATTGAAGCAGTATCATCAATGCCTCTTCTTTTCTAGTTTCATATCTTCTCTCAGAACAAATCTTCGAATCACCGGATTTCTTAATACATTTTCAATTTGCTGCCATACTTGTTTTCGGTCATTTGGAATATTTATTACTCTTGATTTACCTTTCATACCCAACACATCAATATTTAAATATTCCAGTTCATCAAAACACCGGCTTGCAGATTTTGTTGACACTCCTATTCGTTTTGCTGCATCAGATACTTTCACTTCATTCCATCGTTCATAAATAGCCATCAGAAGCATTTTTTGCGTCAAAAATGAAATCAGATAAACTGGTGCCAATTCTCTTTCATTTTCCTTACTCAACAAATATCCAATAAATGGAAGAAATACCTGCTTTCCTTCTATTACAAAAGGAATTTCTTCTTCCATCATCTTTTCTTTTATATAAAATGTTGTTCGATCAAGAAATATTGCACAATTTAATCCTGTCATTTTTTCCACGCCAGCTCTGTCTCTACGTAACATAACAAGTCCGACATTATCTTTGGGATGAATAGCCATCCATAATACACCATTCGTCTCTACCGTAAAAATATCATATCTTCCACAATATGCTAACGGGAGCTTTTTATACACCTCTTTATTCTCCGTCATTATTACATTTTGCCTTAATGTTTTTTCCAAAAATTCTTTCATATTAATCACCTTTTTATAAGCGTGACTCTTTTTACGTCACATTTGTAATTCATCATATATTATTTGATTTTTCAAGTAATATATGCTTACATAAACTCCAAGAAAAAAGACGTAAGATTCATCTCACGCCTTCCTATTCTAACTATTCCTATCCGGTCTTCCAAAGGTGTAAATAAGGTGCAAATTATTCGTCAATCATCAAAAAATCCTTTAAAACCAAGGCTTTCACGGCATCCCTTAAACACTGCCGTGGCAGATGAAAAGTACTCTAATCATAAAATTCTCCTGTTCTGAAATGCCCTGTAATGCCGAGTTTTGCGTTGGTTTATCGGCTTTTCCGGGCATCATCTTTTTTCTTGTTTATAACTACACTTTTTACAAAATACTTCAAAATGGTGCAATTCAAAGCAATGTGTAGTAGTCAAATCGTAGTCAGTTAAGGGGGTTCAGACTACTGACGGGGGTGTGCATTATTTAACGAAGGAGGGGCAGAGATAGGCATACTCTTGTATTATCGTCTATAAAAACTAAAACATCAATTTGGGGCTGTTGCTCTAGTTTCAGTTACACAAACTTGAATTTAAGGTTCTCTTTTATTTTCAAAATAAGCTTCAATCTTTTTATCTACAACAATTCCTACAGGTATCAAAACCAATAAAATAATTACCATTATTATCAATGTAAAAACCATCGCCCCATCAAAACATTTATCAGCAATAAGTTATTTTTCTTCTATAGATTCTGTTACATTAGTTCTATATTTCTCTTCACATGCTTTTAAGTAATCAAAGCATAATCCTCCATCACATCTATAGAAAAATGGATCTTTACAAATTGTATTATCACTATTGAGAATAAATACAGGTATGATATCTTTATCGTTGCTGTTTATATAACTAATTTTAAAACTGTATCCTGTTCTTCCAAGTGAAATGCCATCTCTTTTCATTGAAATACCTTGAATATTCGCCACTATATATTCGATATCTTCTGAATCGGTGATAGTAAAACCAGTTCCTGTATTTCCATCGAACACATTTATATGGTCTACCTCAGAAGGATTTACATTCTTACCGAATTTCTTTGGCATGAAATAGTAACCTACTGTTCCTACCAATAACACAGCAATTAAAATAACCAGAATACGCAGTTCCTTTTTCATACACTCTTTACCTCCACAAATATCGATTTTGTATAACAGTAGTCTAACACATGTTGATAAAAAGCACTACAGCCAAACTAATGTCTGTGATTTGCTTTCCATAAAATGTTCCTTTCAAAAATAAATTATATTTTCTATATTGAGGTGTTGAAAAAATGGTTCATAGACATTACCTAAGATGTGTATTCATTGCCTTAAATGTACAACTACATGAAGTATAGACATTATAATATTTATAGACACAAGAACAAAATAATAACTTAACGTTTCTAAAAATATAAAAAGGCTCTCCAGATTATCTGAAAAGCCTCTTAGGATTGTATTTGAATTTGGACTACTTGATTTTCTAACTGCATACGCAATTCGTGAAATGCATAATTATACTGTCTTGATATTAGACACACAAAGGTAAATAGGGACAAATATAATAAGTTATGATGATATTGAAATAGAAACAGGTAAAAAATATATTTTACCTACAATAGCTAAAACCAGGAGGGGAATATGTTATTATCATATCATGAATGTCTGGAAAAATATGGTACAGATTATCAAATTAAAAAAACATACAGGAAGGTCATCTATTTATAACAGAAAAGGGTCTCTATTCAGAGGATAGGTATGTGCCGGAATTAGAGATCATCATGAAAAAATATCCGAATGCAATACTGACACTTAACAGCGCATTTTATTATTATGGACTGACCGACACCATACCGGATCATTATTATGTCGCAACGCCCAAAAGTAATAGAAAAATTGAAGATGTACGGGTGAAGCAGATTTATGAGAACAGTAATGCTTTTGAAATGGGGAAGACAACGATAGAGTATGATGGAGTGGATATAACAATTTATAATGAAGAGAGACTGCTGATTGAATTAATACGTAATAAGCGCAAATTTTCTTTTGATCTATACAAAGAAATAATAAGTAACTATAGAAAGCTGATCCATAAAATGGACATGACACAAATTATGGAATATGCATATGAACTGCCAAAGACAAACATGGTGATGGAAACCATCAGATTGGAGATTTTATAAATGATTTCTATACGAAAGCAGATTGAGCAGGAAGAATATTGTTTTGATATCGCATATGATGAAGGAGCCAGTCTGCTGATTAATTCTAATGAGCAAATGTTAAGTGAAAAGCTATGGTCTTTATTAAAATTCGGAACATTTTCCGCAAGATTTAAGGATATATACGAATTATGTTTCACTGTGTAACACCGTGCTGTCTCGTTGAATCAAATGTGGCAAGGCGGTATAGGTCTGGATCAGCATCTCCGGGTTCTGTATCTTTTTCAGCAGAGATGCTCCGGCACGGGTGCCAAGACTGTACATATCAATATCCACGACAGTCAGAGATGGTGTGATCAGAGGTGCATAAGGGTAATTGTCGAAGGAGACAATAGAAATGTCCTCCGGAATGCGCAGGCGGAACTGACGGATTGCCTGGATGACGCCGACGGCGATAAGGCTGTTAAAGCACAGAATGCTGTCGGGAGGTTCCGGTAGTCGCAGAAGCTCCGTGGTATGTTGGATGATCTCTTCCAGATTGGAAGAAGTAGGGATGACATAAGCATCTCGGGGTGAGAGATTGTTGCGCTCGAGAGACAGCCGATATCCCAGGAAACGATCTCTGTAAATATTGTCTTTGTCAGAACCGCCGACGAAGGCAATTTTTTTATGCCCGAGAGAGACCAGGTGAGTGATTGCCAGATTAGAAGACAGAGAATGATTGGTGTCAATCCAGGACAGCATGGAGTCGAAAGAGGGTTTTCCGATACAGATATGCGGGAAATCGGTGGCTAATAGTACTTTCTCAATTGCAGGAGTTACGTAATAACCGTTGATCAGAATGCCATCTGCTTTTTTAGATTGTATGGCGTTGATGATCTGCTCTTCAGATTTTTCTTTGGAACGATCCAGATCCAATAAGCCGAGAAAATATCCTTTTTTGCGTAATTCATGGGACGAACCGGAGATAATGTCGAACATATGGGGATTCTCGTAGGGGCGTCCCTTGTAAAAACTGTCAGCATAGAGGACAGTTGTGCTGCTTTTTTTAACCAGGGATACTGCGGAAGAATTGGGAATGTAATTCAATTCGGCTACGGCATCCTGGATTCGCTTATAAGTGGAAGAAGAGACATGCATCTGATTGCTCAGTACTCGGCTGACTGTGGAAATAGATACATTGGCTTTTTTGGCTACATCCTTGATTGTTGCTACCATCTGAGATCCTCCATTGGTAAAACGTTTGCGTAAATTGTGCATTTTTTATGGGCTGTTTCGTTGCTATTTCGCAGGCGGTCTGCTATTTTTAGTATATCGAATTCGCAAAGAAGATTCAATATTTTTTAAACATAGCGCTGTGTTTTATAAAAATAGAAAAACGTTTTATCAAAAGGAGGAAGCTATGAAGAAAAAAATTGCAATGTTGCTAAGTTCACTTTTAGTAGTATCCATGTTAAGCGGATGCGGATCAGAGGCAACCGTAAATACAGAAAGTAATGTAACCACGACAACGGAAAATCAGAATACGCAGACGACAGAGCCGGTGAATATTACCGTATGGCATTGTGCGGATGCCACTATTGCCGATACGTTACAGAAGCAGGTCGATGCACTGGCACCGGAGATTGTAGTCACTTTTGAAAGAAAAGAAAATATGTCGGATGCCTTAAAATTAGTGGGTGACGATCAGGAAAGTGCGCCGGATATGTTTATGTGGGCACATGATAAAGTAGGTACCTTTGCACAGATGGGAATCCTGTCTCCGATTACCGATGTGTTGACGGAGGATGATCTGGCGGATTTCCTTCCTATGACGTTAAGCGCCGGGGAGTATCAGGGAGACAAATATCAATTACCGTTGTACTATGAAGCATTGCTGTTTCTGTACAATAAGGATCTGATGGAGACTGCACCGGCGACCACGGATGAATTGTTGGAACTTATGAAGAATGAGACCACGGCAGATCAGTATGTATTTGTCGAGCAGCATTCCACTTCCTATAATGCAGCAGCCTGGATCCAGGGCTTTGGCGGTTATCTGATCAATGAGAACAGAGAGCCGGGATTGAATCTGCCCCAGACGGTAGAAGCTATGGAATATCATAAGCAGTTTGTGTCATATATGCCGGCAGATGGTGAGTACAATACCGTGACAACTCTGTTTACGGAAGGAAAAGCAGCAAGTACTATCGGAGGTCCCTGGCTGGTACCGGGTATCAAAGAAGCCGGTATTGACTTGGGAATTGCGCCGATGCCGGTCCTGCCGAACGGCACATCTCTGACACCTTTTTCCGGAGTACAGGGCGTTCATGTACTGAAGCATGCAGCAGAGACGAAAAAGGAGGCGTTGGCAGAAGTGTTGAAGGTACTTGGATCCAAGGAGACCGGTGTGGCACTGGCAAATGCCGCAAGCTGTGCACCTGCCAACAGTAAAGCTTATGAAGATGCATCTGTGTCAGAGGACCAAATGATCATGGCACTGAAGACTATGGCAAACAATGTAGTACCTATGCCCAACATTCCGGAATTGGATGTGATGTGGTCAGTGACAGATGACCTGCTGGCAGCAGTGAATAAGCGTGGAGAGGATGTGCAGACGGCATGCGATGCACATCAGAAGGAAGCTTTGGAACAGATTTCTGCAATGCAGTAATTTGCAGATGTAATGACAGGTAAGGAGTGAAAGCAGGATGAAACGAGGAAAGAAGAAAGCATGGTTCTACAGTATGCCGTTTCTGATCATTGTAGGGTTGATGATTGTCGTGCCCTTATTGTATACCGTAGAAATATCCTTTACCAATATGAGTATTTATCATTGGAAGGATTATCATTGTGTTGGACTGGACAATTATAAAAAGGCATTGCTGGCTTTTGATTCTGGATTTCTTCCTGCTTTTTTACGGACTCTATTATGGACTGTATCCAGTATGGCATTACAGTTGATCTTTGGCTTTTTCGTTGCCGTTGGGCTGAATGCGAAGGGATTAAAACTGAGAAGGGTCTACAAGACTCTGCTGATCGTGCCCTGGGCGATGCCGGCATATGTATCAATTCTGTTATGGCGCATGGGAATTTTTAATACGGAATTCGGACTGTTTAATCAGATACTGAAACAGATTGGAGGCAAAACGGTAAATTTTCTGTCCACAAACGGTATGGCATTTATCAGTTGTCTGGTGGTGAACCTGTGGCTGGGAGTTCCGTATATGTTCACGATGATGGACGGTGCCATGCAGAGTATTGACCGGAATATCTATGAAAGTGCGGAATTAGATGGTGCGGGATTTTGGAAAAAACATTTCTATGTGACCATTCCACAGATTCTTCCCATTCTGATGCCGGTGATCATTATGGCTACATTCACGGCGTTTAAGCAGTTTGACATTGTGTATCTGATGACGATGCAGACCGGTTCGAAGACTGGTGCAGATATTAATACGGTAATCACCTATGTATATGAAAAAGCGTTTATTACCAGCAACTATGGATATTCATCCGCTGTGGCGTTTATTGTATTTGTGATTATACTGGTGCTTTACAAGACCATGAACCGAAGAGAGTTTTCAATCTCGGAACAGTGAGGGGAATATGACAGGGAAAAAAATTAAAGAAAAAGTAAAGCTGATATTGCTGAATATAGGATTCATTTTACTTTCTTTCCTGACACTGATTCCTATCCTGTATGCATTCAGTATATCTATCAGTGGGAGTAACAGTATTATTTCCACAGAATTTCATATTTTGCCGAAGACAATCACTATGGATAACTATATTACGATCCTGACGGAGAGACCTTTTGGGAGATGGTTTGTGAACAGTCTTCTGCTAAGCGCACTGACCGTTCTGCTAACTATGCTGGTGGCTGTGCCGGCTGCGTATGTATTTTCCAGAATGCGGTTTGCCGGACGAAAGAGGACTTTATATATTTTACTGGTGTTAAATGCGTTCCCGGCAATTCTCTCCATGTTTGCAATTTATCGGATTATCAAGACTCTGAATCTGTTGAATTCTTATATGGGATTGGTATTTATCTATGCGGGAAGTATGGCGATTTTTGTTTTCTGGAATATGAAGGGATATTTTGACAGTATTCCTGAGGCTATCGAGGATGCAGCGAGAATTGATGGTGTGAATGACAGACAATTGATCACGAAGATCGTCATGCCGCTGGCAAGGCCAAGCATCATCATCTCTTCTGTTCTGGTGGTGATCTATGTGTGGAATGAATATATTTTCAGCACAGTCTTTTTGTCAGGCGCGGAGAAAAATACACTGGCGGTAGCGCTGTATTCTCTGCAGGCTACGGACTATACGCGTAACTGGCCGCTTTTTTCGGCAGCGGCAATTCTGACAACACTTCCTGTATTGATTTTGTTTTTCCTGGTGCAGAAATACATGGTATCGGGACTGTCTTCGGGAGGTGTCAAAGGTTAAAAGCAGGAGGAACTTATGATTTTACAAGAAGCAATTTTACATATACCGCTGTCGCAGTATGCATTTGCGAACAGTGAGAGGAATCTTACAATTCGTATCCGGGTGGCGAAGGATAATTTGACAGATTGTGTTCTGTGGTACGGAGACCGCGTACAACCCGGTGATCCTATTGTGTTTACGGCAGTGTACATGAAGAAGATACTGTCGGATATGCATTTTGACTATTATGATGCAACTTTTGAGACTCCGTATGACAGGGTATGCTACTATTTTGAATTGAAAGACCCGGAAGAGACGAGGTTCTATTATGCAGATATCTGCGCAAAATATCTTCCGGTAGAGAGAAGCGAATTTTACCAGTATCCGTTTATCCGCAGAGAAGAGATTTGTGAGGAACCGAAGTGGTTCCGGGAGGCAATCGTTTACAATATTTTCCCGGACAGCTTTGCCAGCGGACACCGCGAGATCGTAGGACAGGGAAAAGAGATGGAATGGCAGAACGGCATCCGGTTGAAAAGCCGTCTGGGCGGAACCATACAGGGGATCCGGGAGAATCTGGATTATATTCAGAAGCTGGGATTCAACTGTATCTACCTGAACCCGGTATTCACGGCGGGAGAGTATCATAAATACGACCTGCTAGACTATTTTCATGTGTCCCCCAATATGGGAACGGACGAAGAGTTCCGGGAATTGGTGCAGGATATTCACAACAGAGGAATGCACATTGTCATTGACGGTGTGTTCAACCATTGCAGCTGGTATTTCCCGCAGTTTAGCGATGTGGTGGAAAAAGGAGAAAGCTCCGAATATGCCAACTGGTTTTATCGGCTGCAGTTTCCGGTGATACGCCCGGCAACGGAAGAAGAAAAGCCGACATACAGTTGTTTCGCTTATGAGCGGAAGATGCCGAAGCTGAATTCTTCTAATCCGGAGGAAAGAGCTTATTTTATGGAAGTATGCCGTTATTGGATTCGGGAATTTAAGGTGGATGGCTGGCGTCTGGATGTGGCAAATGAAGTGGATCGGGGATTTTGGAGAGATTTCCATAGGGCTGCTCATGAGGAAAATCCGGAGAGTGTTATGATAGGGGAGATATGGGAGAGCTCGGAGACCTGGCTGAACGGAGACATGTTTGATTCCACCATGAATTATGATTTCCGGAAGAACTGTCGTGATTTCTTTGCCCTTCGGAAAATTTCCGCAGAGGAATTTCATGATCGTATCGTGAAGATGCTACTGCGATATCGTACCGGAACGCTGCGTGGGCAGTTAAACCTATTAGACAGCCATGATGTCAACCGGTTCCTGTCGTACTGCGAGGGGGACCTGCGAAGATTCCGGCTGGCAGAGGTGTTCCTGTTTACCTCTCCCGGAATCCCCTGCGTATTCTATGGGGATGAACTGGGAATGGACGGAAGTAGCGAGACAACACTGCGGGGGCCCATGCCCTGGGAAAAGGTGCAGGATGAAGAGGATGATTTCTTTTCCCGGCTGATTGCTATTCGTAAAGAACATGAGGAGCTGACCTATGGAGATTACACTCTGCGATATATGGATCATGACGGAGGATATATCTATCAGAGAACCTGGGGAGATCACAAGATTACAGTCTGTCTCAATAATGGCAGTACAACGATTGATCTGCGGGAGTATTTGGGAAAGGGCAGCGTGCTTTTGAGTGAATCCTATGAAGCCGGAAAGCTTGGAAGTATGGGATATGCGATTATAGAAGAAAAATAGAACAATAATAAGAGACCGGATGGTGAGCGATTGCTGTCCGGTTTTTTCGACTACATTTTACACAGAGTGTTGCTGGTTTTCGGTCGTGTTTTCCCGCAGAATATGGTAAAATAAATAGCAAAGAGACATTTGCGACAAATAAAAAATGGACATTCATAAAGAGAAAACGGATATTCAGAAGGTAAAGGTGGACATTCAAATATAAATGTAAACATAGGAAAGGCAGGGCGAGGTTATGAAGGATTATGATGTGATCATTATCGGCGCCGGAGTCAGTGGCTGCGCCATTGCCAGGGAACTGGCGAAGGGAAAGCTAAGGATCGCTGTACTGGAGGCGAAAAGTGATGTCTGCGAAGGTACTTCCAAAGCCAACAGCGGTATCGTGCATGCGGGGTATGATGCAGTACCGGGAACTCTCAAGGCACAGTTAAACGTCCGGGGCAATGAAATGATGGAGGAACTGTCGAAGAAGCTGGACTTCCCGTTCCGCAGGAACGGATCCCTGGTGTTATGCTTTGAAGAAGATGCCATGTCCGGTCTGGAAGAACTGTATCAGCGAGGCATGGAGAACGGGGTAAAAGAATTGAAGCTTTTGTCCCCGGAGGAAGTCTGGGCAATGGAGCCGGCGGTGTCCCGTGACATCGTAGGAGCCCTGTATGCCCCCACCGGTGGTATCGTCTGTCCCTTCGGACTGAATATTGCGCTGGCAGAAAATGCGGCGGAAAACGGCGTAGAGTTCTATCGTGACCACAAGGTGACAGCTATCGTGGAACAGAGACCGGTATGGACCGAGAACCCACCTGCGAAGGAAGGACGGATGTATCAGGTGCAGGTGGATGGTGAGATATTCGTGGCACCCATCGTCATCAATGCGGCAGGTGTCTATGCGGATGAAATTCACAATATGATCTGTGAGGAGAAGATCCGCATCGTGCCTCGCAGAGGCGAGTATCGTCTGATGGACAAAAATTGTGGCGATCTGGTAAATTCCACTATTTTCCAACAGCCCTCTAAAATGGGTAAAGGTATCCTTGTAACTCCTACTGTCCATGGCAATCTGCTGGTAGGTCCGACAGCGGAGGATATTCCGGATAAGCAGGATGTGGACACCACGGCAGAAGGACTGACGAAGGTTCTGAATCTGGGAAGTAACAGTGTGGATGCGCTGGACGGCAGACAGACCATCACCTCTTTTGCCGGACTGCGAGCTCATCTGGTACATGAAGAACCTGCGGAAAAATCGGATTTTCTCATTGGCGAGGCAGAAGGACATCCTGGCTTTATTGATGTGGCAGGTATTGAATCTCCGGGACTCACCAGTGCACCGGCTATTGGCGAGTATGTGGCACGGATTGTTAAAAATATTTATCCCGCAGAACGTAAGACGGATTTTATTGACAGCAGAAAAGGAATCCCCAGCATGGCACTTGCCACGGAAGAGGAGAGAGAAGCACTGATCCGGGAAAATCCCGCGTTTGCCAATGTGATCTGCCGTTGTGAACTGGTGACGGAGGGAGAGATCTTGGAAGCCATTCACCGTCCGGTGGGAGCGACGACATTAGATGGTGTCAAACGCCGCACCAGAGCCGGAATGGGCAGATGCCAGGCAGGCTTCTGTTCCCCGAAGACGTTGGAAATCCTGTCGAGAGAACTGCATCTCGATCTGGCACAGATCACTAAGGAAGGAACCGGCTCAGAGATTCTGACCGGTAAAAATAAAGACACCGCACCCGGAGAGGGCGGAACATGGAAGAGGACACAGGCGCCTGTCGGAAAGGAGGCACTCCATGAGTAAACGCACAGAAGATATCGTCATCATCGGAGGAGGTCCTGCGGGACTGGCGGCAGCGCTGTCTGCGAGAAAGGCCGGCTGTGAAAAAGTGCTGATCTTAGAGCGTGACAGAGAACTGGGAGGCATTCTGAACCAGTGTATCCACAACGGTTTCGGACTGCATACTTTTAAAGAGGAGCTGACCGGACCGGAATATGCGGAACGTTATATTGACATGGCAGAAGAAGCAAAAATCCCTTATCTGCTGAATACCATGGTAACAAATATTTCCCTGCGCTCCGATGGACGCAAGAAAGTCACCGCCATGAACAAAGAGGACGGTCTGTTGGAGATCGAGACAGAGACCGTGATCCTGGCGATGGGCTGCAGAGAGCGTTCCCGTGGTGCGTTAAATATCCCCGGCAGCAGACCGGCAGGCATCTACAGCGCCGGAACGGCACAGTATTATGTAAATATCAGAGGGCGGATGCCCGGTAAATGTGTGGTGATCCTTGGTTCCGGAGACATCGGACTTATCATGGCGAGACGTATGGTGCTGGAAGGTGCCAAAGTACAGTGCGTGGCAGAGCTTCGCCCCCAAAGCGGCGGACTGAAGCGTAACATTGTCCAGTGCCTGGATGATTTTAATATTCCACTGTATCTGAATACTACGGTAGCAAAGATCCACGGCAAAGACCGTGTAGAGGGTGTGACCTTTACGAAAGTGGATGATAATGGAAAACCGATTCCCGGTTCCGAATGGGATGTTCCCTGTGATACTCTGTTGTTATCCTGCGGGCTGATCCCGGAGAACGAACTGACCAGAGGCTTAGGAGCAGATATGGACGGCAAGACCGGAGGACCGGTAGTGGGAGAGAATCTGGAGTGCAGTATCCCCGGAGTCTTCGCCTGCGGCAATGTGCTCCACGTCCATGAACTGGTAGACCATGTATCCGCAGAAGCGGAAAAGGCGGGAAACTACGCTGTAGAATATATTCGGCAGAAAAGAGGGTGAGACGATGGCAGAGAAGAACACAACACAAAGAGAACTGACCTGTATCTGCTGCCCGGTGGGGTGTGCTCTGACTGTGACCATAGAAGGTGACAATAGTGTCACAGTGACCGGCAACCGGTGCCCCAGAGGGGCGGCTTACGGAGAAAAAGAAGTCACGAATCCTACCCGGATCGTCACCTCCACCGTGCGTGTGGAAGGGTATCCGGACACAGTAGTATCCGTGAAGACGGCTTCCGATATTCCCAAAGGCAGGATCGATGACTGCATGAAAGCCCTGGCAGATGTCACTGTGGCTGCACCCATTCATGTAGGAGATGTCATTGTGGAAAACGTAGCTGACACGGGTGTCAATATAGTGGCAACCCGGTCGTTTCGTGGGTGACAGAGGACAGAACTATTGAGAATAGAGCATATTTGGGGCAATGGACACAATATATTCCAATGACACGATTGGGATATGCTATGGGCAGAGCCTGGAACGAACAACGGGAGGTTACATAACACAATGGGAGATACACATAACACACAGAAAAAGACATACATCATGGCACTGGATCAGGGAACCACGAGTTCCCGCTGTATCCTGTTTGATAAACAGGGAAATATCTGTTCCATGGCACAAAAAGAATTCACACAGATCTATCCCCAGCCAGGCTGGGTAGAGCATAACCCTATGGAAATCTGGTCCTCCCAGCTGGGAGTGGCCATTGAAAGTATGGCGGTGCTGGGTATCACCGATGACCAGATCGAGGCCATCGGCATCACGAATCAGCGTGAGACTACGATTCTCTGGGATAAAAATACCGGGGAACCGGTATACAATGCCATTGTATGGCAGTGCCGCCGGACCTCCGATATGATCGAGGAATTGAAAAAAGACGGTTTTGACAAAATCATCCGGAAGAAGACCGGCTTGATCCCGGATGCTTATTTCAGTGCTTCCAAGATTGCCTGGATCCTGAATAATGTACCCGGTGTCAGAGAACGGGCAGAGCGGGGAGAATTGCTTTTCGGTACGGTAGATACCTGGCTGATCTGGAATCTGACCAAGGGTGCCGTACATGTAACGGATTATACCAATGCTTCCCGGACCATGCTTTTCGATATTCATAATCTCTGCTGGGATCAGGAGATCCTGAAGCGCTTCAATATCCCGGAGAGTCTGCTGCCCAGGGTATGTTGTTCCAGCGAAATCTACGGCAGGACCGATGCTTCTGTACTGGGCGGTGAGATTCCCATTGCCGGTGCGGCGGGAGACCAGCAGGCAGCGTTGTTCGGACAATGCTGTTTTGAACAGGGAGAAGTGAAAAATACTTACGGGACCGGCTGCTTCTTATTAATGAACACCGGACACGAAGCCATTACCTCCCAGTCGGGGCTGTTGACTACTATTGCTGCCAGCACAAGCAAGAACGTAGAATATGCCCTGGAGGGCAGTGTGTTCGTAGCCGGTGCCGGGATCCAGTGGCTTCGTGACAGTATGCGTATGCTCAAGACCTCTGCACAGTCCCAGGAGTATGCAGAGCATGTGCCGGATACCGCAGGGGTCTATATTGTTCCGGCATTTGCGGGCATGGGAGCCCCCTACTGGGATCAGTATGCCAGAGGAACCATCGTCGGCATTACCAGAGGCTGTACCAAGGAACATTTCATCCGGGCCACGCTGGAATCCATCGCATACCAGACGGCAGATGTGCTGGAAGCCATGGAGAAGGACAGCGGCATTGATTTAAAGAGCCTGAAAGTAGACGGCGGCGCCAGTGCCAATGATTTCCTCATGCAGTTTCAGGCAGATATCGTCAACACCCAGGTACGCCGTCCGGCATGTATCGAGACGACTGCTCTGGGAGCGGCTTATCTGGCAGGACTTGCGGTAGGCTATTGGAAGAATCGTGATGAGATCCGTGAGAACTGGCAGATCGGAGCATCCTTTGCACCGGAAATGGATGAAGAAGACTGCAAGAAACTGTTAAAGGGCTGGCATCGTGCGGTGAAATGTGCTCTTGCATGGGCAGAGGATGAAATCTAAATAAAACCTTAATTTTTTACGGGTGACGTGTATTTTTGGCGGAGCAATCTTGTAAAGTGACAAAGTACTGTGGTATGATAACTATTTAGAATACCATGGCTGTTTATGATGGCATCTGACAGGGGATGATCAATGACAGCTTGGGGATTCCGGAAAGGAATCGGCATGGATTTAAAGGGTTTACCACAGACCGTTCAAAATTTCATAGAGGAAACCATCCAAAACCGGGAAAACGGTAAATTTCCGGACAACGAGACCTGTCAGAAAGTGATGGAATATGCAGCAGACACCGGCTCACAGAAGCTGGCCGGCCTGGGGCTTTATTATCTTGCAGAATATTATTGGCAGAACGACCAGTATGAAAACACCTTGCAATGTCTGACAGAGAGTATCGGTTATCTGAAAAATGAGCAGATGTATGAACTGCTGGCCAGAACCTATAATATGATGGGAGCGGTGTCCGATCGGAAGAATAACCGGATGGTGGCCTTAAGTTCCTATTATAACTGCCTTCAATATGCAGAAAAATACCATTTTTATTATATCCAGGGCATGGCGGAGAGTAATATTGCCTATACCCTGGTCAGGATGCGCCTGCGGCAGGAGGCGATACAGCATTACCGTACAGCAATCGACTCCTATAGTAAGTCAGAGAAAACATATCAGCTGAATTATAACAGGATCAACTGTATGATCGAATGTGGCTGCTGTCACATGTATATGGGAGAAATGGAAGAGGCTTTACGGCTTTGGAATCAAATAGAACAGATCATCAGAGAGGCACCGGAAAGCTATTATTCGAAAATAACATTAGAAATGTATCGTATTTCCTGCGAATTATTACAAGGGCATGAGGAAGAGGCTTTAAAGCTTGCAGCAGATCTTCTGGAGCAATTGTCAGACCGGGATGTTTTTGAAGAGATCATGGATGAACTGGTGATCCTGGCGGGAATCCTGGCAATCCTGCCTGATGGAAAATATCTGCAAGAATTGATCCGGATCATTGATGAAAAGCATATCGAAGAGCATTATAATATTTTCCTGGATCTGTATCCTTTCAAGAGTGAACTTCTGCAGAAGAAGGGTCTCCCCTGGGAATACATAGATTATCCCCGCCAGTATTTTGATATTTATGAGAAATAGTTATAATAGATTCTTAAAAGGATTGTTCGCAGCCATCTTCTTTCTGGGGATAACATCTGTTGCGAATGCCCAAAAAGAACAGCCGGATTCGGTAAGTGCCGTGAGCCGGGTCAATATGGATCACCTGAAGAAGTATCCTACCTTGCAACTGTCGAATGCGTTGCAAGGACAGGCTGCCGGACTGATAGCGATCCCTAATGTGGGAGGTATCGGTTATGATAACTCTACTTTCTATGTGCGAGGTCTGCACAACAATGGAACGAGCGAAGCTATCGTGATTATTGATGGTATCAAACGTCCGATTGACGACATCCTGCCCGAAGAAATCGAATCTATACAGATTTTAAAGGATGCCACTGCTAAAATTATGTATGGAGAGCAGGCTACGAATGGAGTGATACTCGTTCGTACTAAACGGGGAAAAGCCAACGAACGCGTGATTCGTGTAGGATTGGAGTACGGCATACAACCGGTTACCCGTATGCCGGAATTTCTTGATTCCTACAACTATGCTACGCTGTTCAATGAAGCTTGTGTAAACGATGGTATACAGCCTTTTTATTCGGCAACTGATCTTGAAGGTTATAAGAATTCGAAGGGGGTGAATGATTTGCGCTATCCTAATGTCGATTATTACAAAGAATTTCTACGTGACGCAAGTACATTCCGCAAGGCTACGATCGAATTGAACGGAGGTACAGAGAAAGCGACTTATGCCGTGACAGTAGGCTATACCGGCAGTTCAGGTTTGGAAAAAGTCAGTGATCGTTCGAATTTGAATCGTATCAACGCGCGAGGTAATTTGGATTTGCGCATTACCGACTTTCTGACTGCTTCGGCTGATGTAGCAGGGCGGATTGAGAAGAAAGATTGGGGGGCTGTGGATGGAGCCACGCTGTTTAGTGAAATCTCTACCCTTCGTCCCAACGAATATCCTTTCATGATTGCTCCGGAAGATATTAATGGTCGCGATGGAGTCACCACCGACGAATCGTCTTTGATATTCGGAACCAGTGTCCGCAAGACCAACAACCTGTATATGGATATGGCTTATGGAGGTAACACTTCGGAACGTTATGTGAATAGTCAGACCAATTTAGGATTGAAGTTTGACCTGAAATCATTGACTGAAGGTCTGACGGCAAATGCTTATATGACATTTGATAATTATAGTTACTTGCGTCAACAGTTACGTAATGCTTATCCTACTTATTCTATCGAACGCTACCTTGACGACGAAGGGGAGGAAGTGCTTCGATTCACGGAACGTAAGAAGTTGAATTTACCCAAAAAGCAATCTATCTCATCCAATGATACATATCGTAACTTCGGATGGCGTGCTAACGTAAACTATGAGCATTCATTCGATTTGCACGATGTATTGGCAGAAGCCGCTTTCCGTTATACTACTGAAGAGAAAACCGGTAATACACAAGATGTGAAAAATGGTACTTTTACCTTTCGTGGTAATTACGCTTACAATAAGCGTTATTTTGTGGAAGGCGTTCTTTCAGCTATGGGGTCGAACCGCTTTAGCGGCAGTAACCGCTACTTCTTTGCTTATGCCATTGGGGGGGCATGGATGATTTCTAAGGAAGACTTCATGAAAGATGTAAAGGCTGTTAACTCGTTAAAGTTGAAGATTAATTACGGACATTTGGGATATGCCGGCAATACGGGGCATTTCCTTTATCGTACCAACTGGAAGAATGGTGATAAATTCGAACACAAACCTAGTACCGGAGGTCCAACTACCGATTTGGTGCGTTATG
>ERZ826764.1875-NODE-1875-length-22420-cov-3.934630_pt1 | contig 22420 bp, 20 predicted proteins | sample MGYA00519870_ERZ826764 | MGnify/ENA primary metagenome ERZ826764 (study PRJEB31778, sample SAMEA3449239) | human gut metagenome | biome: human gut; feature: human-associated habitat; material: faeces | place: United Kingdom | collected 2010/2012 ...
CGGCGGCGGACATATCCACGCGGCGGGGTGCCGGTTCGCGCTGCCCGTAGCAGAAGCGCGCGACGAGCTGGTCAGGCTGTTGACGGAGAAGCTCGGATGAACGGCATCCTCAACCTTTACAAGCCGTCCGGAATCACTTCCCACTCTGCCGTCGCGGCCGTAAAGCGTCTGTTCGGCGCGCAGAAGGCCGGCCACTGCGGCACGCTTGACCCGATGGCCGCCGGCGTGCTGCCGGTGATGCTGGGCAGCGCGGTGAAGCTGAGCGAATACCTCGTCGAACACGACAAACGCTACCGCGCGTCAATCCTGCTCGGCGTCCGTACCGATACGCAGGACGTTACCGGAACCGTGACCGCAAAATACGAAGGACCGCTGCCCGGCGTCGCCGCCGTCCGACAGGCAGCTTCGCGGTTTGTCGGCCGCATCCGCCAGACGCCGCCGATGTACTCGGCGCTCAAGCGGGACGGCAAAAAGCTGGTCGATCTGGCACGCAGCGGCATCGAGATCGAACGCGAGAGCCGCGAGGTGACGATCCACGCCATCGACGTGTCCGCGCGGAACGGCGAAATTTTTCTGGACGTCTGCTGCGCGCGCGGAACCTACATCCGCACCCTGTGTGACGACATCGGCGAGCTGCTGGGCTGCCATGCCTGTATGCAAGCACTCGAACGGACCGCCGTCGGCCGGTTTACCAAGGACGATGCACACACGCTCGAGCAGCTTCGCGAGTTGGACGAGAATGCGCGTGCAGCGGTCCTAATCCCAACCGAGAACTGCCTTGACTTCCCGACCCTGTCGCTGCCGCCGTTCCGGGAACGGCTTTTCCGCAGCGGATGCGAAATCTACGCATCCGACCTGCCGGGGCAGACGCTGCGGGACGGTATGCTGTATAAGGTCTGCGGTACGGACGGCTTCTTCGCCGTCGGTCGCGCAGGTATTTTCCCCGGCAAAAATGAAACCTGTGAACCGGGACTTGCGGTAAAAATGGTAAAATTTTTCGGTTAGTCCTTCCTTTTTACAAAATCAGACAGCCGAATCCGCTAAAATATAGATAGGAGCCTCAAAAAGGCATCCTATCTCTTTTTTATCGTTTGAGGAAAGGACTGTGCAACATGAACGCCGTCAAAAACGACACGCAGGCGCGTGAAAAAGACGCCCGCGCGAATTCGGACGTCTCCGGACTGCGCCGCAAGGACCGGAAAATCCGCTACATAGCCGTCGACGAGATCGCGCCCAACCCCATGCAGCCGCGCGCCGATTTCAACGACGAGTCGCTCAACGCGCTGTCGGAGAGCATCTGCCGCTACGGCTTCATTCAGCCGCTCACGGTAAAAAAACGCGCCGCCCGCAGTCTGACTGTCAACGGCCAGACCGTCTGCGGCGAAAAATATGAGCTGGTCAGCGGCGAGCGCCGCTATCGCGCAGCCAAACGGCTGGGACTGAAAACCGTGCCCTGCATCGTCGTCACGGCAGATATGAAAAGCTCCGCGCTCATCGCGCTGACCGAAAATCTGCAGCGTGAAAACCTGAACTTTTTTGAAGAAGCGGCAGCCTTCTATAACGTCCTGCTGCTCACCGGCGCCACGCAGACCCTGCTGGCACGCCAGCTTTCAATCAGCCAAAGCGCGGTTGCCAATAAGCTCCGACTATTGTCGCTGAACGAGGAGGAAAAGCGCCGTATCCTCGCCCACGGACTCACCGAGCGGCACGCGCGCGCCTTCCTGCGGCTCAAGGACGAACCGGTGCGCCGCCGCTTCATCGACCGCGCCATCGACCGGAGCCTGTCCGCAGCCGAATGCGAAAAGGAAATCGCCGCGTACCTGGCCGAAAAGCAGAAACAGCCCGCCGAAAATCCGCCGCCGAAGAAGCCGCGGCGCATCTCACTCATCCGCGACATCAACTTTTTCCTCAACTCGGTCAATAACGCCGTAAATCTTATCTCCGAGTCGGGAATCGAAGTCAAGCAGGAAACAAAGGATCTGGGCGATTATCTTGAAATCGTGCTCAACGTGCGGAAAAGCTGACGGCAGAGCCGCAGCCATCCATAAATCCATCCTTTCTCCGTGACACAAAACAACGGCGGCAGCCGGAAGGAATCTTCCTTCCGGCTGCCGCCGTTTCAAACGGATATGACACGCTGTCCTCACATAAGCGGCGTTGTTCGCGTATCGCCGCATTCCGTATCCTTGGCGCAAAACGTCCCCCGCCATATGAAAAAGGCGGGGGACATTATCCTTGCGGCCCGTTATGCCATTACGGATAAAACAGGACGCAATCGAAAGCCTTTGCGGAAAATCAGCGTCGGTATTCCGGGGCGCAAACCGCAGGAAAGCTTATCTGGCTTTTTTCACCACTACCGCACCCGCAAGCGCGACAGCGGCAACAATGACCAGCGCGGCGACGCCCGCATCACCCGTAACAGGCGTAGAAGAAGAAGTCCCGGCCGAAGAGGACGTACCTGCGGATGAAGACGTATCCGTGGACGGCGTGTCCGTCCCGCCGGTTTGCGTATAGGCTTCAATCTCGGACACGAACACCCAGTTTCCGGTGTGCTCAAACTCGGCCTTCACATAACGCGCGTCTACTGCGGCGTCCAGCGTAAGAGAAGAAATATTGATGCAGGCCGTTTCGCTCTCCGTCTCCGGCGTGCCGACGCCAGCAGACGTCCAATTTTCACCGTCGGCGCTGTAGAAGAACTCCGTTGCCGTCGGCAGAGCAATGCCGGCCTCGCCCTTGAAGTCCAGCAGCTCTACGGCGAACTTGAATATTTTCGTACTCTCGCCGAGATCGACGACAATGTTGCTTTTATCCCGAACGCCCTCGGCCGTATCCATACCGTCGCCGCTGAGATTCAGCCCGACCCAGGCAGGGTCGGCATATCCGACCTGCGTAGCGCCCTTACCGTCGGTCAGGGTCGTTCCTCCTTCATCCGGCCAAGCGCCTTCGCCGGTAAACAGCCCCTTGAGTGTATAGGTCTTGCCGAGCGCGGCGTTGACGACCGAGGCTTCGCCCTCATCTACCGGCTCATTTTCGGACTCGTCTGTCGCCGAATCGGACGGCTTGGTAAACGTCAGCTTCGCATTGCTCACATAGCCGTCTTGATACCAAAGCAACTCGTCAGAGGCATTATCGTCGATTGTGCCCTTCTCGAGATCGATACCGACGAGATAAACAATATCGCCGACTTCGGTCGCCGCAACGGCGGCATAGGCCGCCTGATTGGCCTCCGTAATATAATTCGGCTTATCCTTGTATTCTTCCTTCGTGGGATCGTTTTCATATAAATCCGGATAATTGTTGCCGGTATTCGTGCCGACCGCAAAGCCGCCCGCAGGGATGGCAAGCTGCGTTTTATCCGTCTCACCGTCGGCCGACGTCTTTGTGATGCACTTATACCCGCCGGATTCCGTATCCGGCTCAAAAACGAGTACCTGCCACCAGAGCAGCGAAGCCCCGACCTTCTCGCCGGTGAGGATCGCCGTCGTGCCTTCGTTGCCCGGGCAGTTGAAGCCGTTGATGGTGATATCGGCCTTGTCCGCCGCACTCACGGCGCCCGCTGCCGCCACAGCCAGCATACAGAGCAGCGCGGCGACGAGAGTGAAAGAAATCAATTTTTTCATAAGCCTTGCGTTCCTTTCCGTTCAATTTGAAATATGCTGTTTACATATTAACATTTCTGCATAGAATTGTCAATACAATTTGTGCTCGAATTTTATATTTTTTTCAATAACGTCTCTTTATGCGCACAAAAAAACTATCCAACAGATGCCACATCAGAGAAGATACTGTTCCAACACCCAAGACAAGCGCGAAGTTCACAACGTGTACGCCAAAGCAAGAGAAGAGTGCGAACGACTCCTCGACGAAATGATTGTGGAAGTACGCAACAAACACAAACAGAGAAAGAGCAAATGAAAGGCATAAACCTGTAAAAAACTACAGCGCTGAGACATTTGTGATCTCGGCGCTATTTTCAATTTCGAAAAAGAGATAAAATACGATACAACCGGAAAGGATGTGGAGTATGTTCAAAGTCAATATCCGAACGAGAGTACTGAAGTAATAGTGAAAGCTATGCTCTTTGTGCGAAAGTATGGATACCCAAAAAAAGATCGGGATCATTCTATGGTTTGAATTTATCCTACATATCACGAGAGCTGTCGTACGCTGATACGCAAAAAAACAAAAAAGCGCCGAAAGTGCTTCTCATCACTTTCGGCGTCTGCGTTTATATAACAATAACCTCAGTACTACATTTTGATTTAAATCCATATAAGACCTTTCGAAAATCACATATTTCGATTACTCGAATAGAATAGGAGCAAAAACATAGTGAGCCACAGCAATTTCGGCCAGTTTTGTAATGATAAATTGTGGTTAAAAATTTCTGCAAAAACAAAAAATGTGCAGAATACTGAAAAAATGACCGTTTTTAAGGGATTAAAGCCTTAAAAACGGTCGATTTTTGGTCGGAGTGACAGGGTTCGAACCTGCGGCCTCAACATCCCAAAGACGAAATTTAATTTCTTTTGCTTGGGAAATGCTCTTTTTAGCCCGATTTTTGCGCTTTTAAGGCTGTTTTTCCTCCGATAATTCCGATAATTCCGTGCGTTACATCGCTGGAACTGGTCAAAATTGTGGTCAAAACTGGTCTGCCTCGTCAGCGTAAGTCACCCAAAATAAAACTGATTAAATTAAATACATAGCCCTTTTGTTGGTGGAAACATCTTCGAAAGAGCTTTATTTATTGCCCTCATTATACCATAAAAAGTTGTCTTTTTCAAGTATGTGAGAGCAAAATACGAAAGAAAGGAAAAGGCAATGTTTACAGCAGTTATCGAAAACGAAGGCAACACCTTAGTCATGGAGTTTCCGTGCAAGCGTTACCTTATGGCCGACCATCTCGGCTCCATCGGCATTCGAAGGTCGGCGCATGAAATCAAGTGTATGGATGAAGAGGATGAGCCAATCAAAGTGAAGCTCTTTGGAAATAACGAATTCGAAAAGAGACTCACCCTGTTAGTTTCTCCTTCGGACACCCTATCCCTTGTAAACACCATGTGCGAGTTTTATCAGAACCTTCCCTATCAAAACAGGTTGGATGCTATGGAGGCGGTGATGTCCGGCAAGGTCTCATCCATCGCGGAGTTTGATAAGTTTATGCTCGAAAGTCGGATGGAAGACACTACCGAATACTTCTACTGTCCGTTGGTAGCTATAGTGACAAAAAAGAAAAAGCAAATACCCGTAAAGGTAAGTCAAGCGGAAGCTCACGTCAAGGACTTCTTTGACATGATCTCTCCGGCGACTATGAAATTCAACGCCGATCATTTTATCTGCGGTGACACCTATCGCTCCGTGTGGGCTGTCCGTGAATATCCTCCTCAGACCAGTGATCAGGCAATCCTTTGCCACCTCGGTGACAAGGAAAACGTAACCCTCCACATCTACTCCCGATACGTGGATAACGTAGAACAGCGTAAGATCTTCCAAAACGCAACGAGAAAAAACCGTATGCTCTCCACCTCCGATGACGTTCAGGAAGCGGTAACCGCCGAAGGCAATATGGAGGACGTGGTAACGCTTCTCTCCGAGCTTCGAAAGAACAAGGAACCGCTTCTGCATTGTGCGGTGTTCATTGAGCTGTCAGCAACCTCCTTGGATAAGCTGAAGGAGATTCAGACCGAGGTCAATATGGAGCTGACAAGAGAACGTATCACGGTAGACCGTCTGACTCTCCGTCAACAGGAAGGCTTCAAGGCCTGTATGCCGTGCGGATATAACGCATTCGCATCGCTCTTTGAACGTGTGCTTCCCGCGTCCGCCGTGGCGAATCTGTATCCGTTTAACTACTCCGGCAAGACCGATCCCAACGGCTTCTATATCGGCAAGGATAGATACGGAACCAATATCCTCGTGGACTTCGACCGCAGAAGCGATGATAAGACCAACAGCAATATCCTCATCCTGGGTAACTCGGGACAAGGTAAGTCCTACCTTTTGAAGCTCCTGCTCGTGTCTCTGCGTCAGGCGGGAAAGTCTCTCATCACCTTGGATGCCGAACAAGAGTATGAAGATCTCTGTCACAATCTCGGCGGTTGCTATATCGACCTCATGAGTGGCAAGTATATCATCAACCCCTTGCAGCCCAAACGCTGGTCCGATGAGAACGAGATCCCCGATGCGGATGCTCCCGAAACCTTCCGCAAGTCCACAATGCTCAGTCAGCACATCTCCTATCTCAAGGACTTCTTCCGTTCCTACAAGGATTTCTCCGACGCGCACATTGACGCTCTCGAGATCCTCGTAACCAAGCTGTACAACAACTTCGGAATTAACGACTACACCGACTTCTCTAAGGTCAAGAACACCGACTATCCGATTATGGAAGATTTGTATGCCTTGGCTGAGGAAGAGTTCAACAAGTACGAGGCAGGCTCCAAGTCGCTCTTCACCGAAGAACTGCTCCGTGAAATCTGTCTCGGAATCAACTCCATGTGCAAGGGTGCGGAGAGTAAGTTCTTCAACGGACACACCAACATCACCGATGATAAGTTTGTCTGCTTCGGTGTCAAGGGACTCATGGACAGCAACAAGAAGCTGAAGGATGCAATGCTCTTCAACATCCTGTCCTATATGAACCACAACCTCTTAACACATGGCAATACGGTAGCATCTATCGACGAGCTGTATCTGTTCCTTACGAACATGACCGCTACGGTTATCTTCCCAAGAGCGTCAAAGCAATGGTAAACGAGCTTGTGGATCTGCTTGAAAAGGACGAAGACATTGATCGTATCTACGAGTTGTGGTATCAAGCCAAGTGTGCGGTATACGCAACCTACACGGATAATCCGCCGCCGAGAAAACCGCTGTCTCAGGAAGAAGCATTCAAGCCGATCCGCAATGCGATGATAAAAGAAGCTGATGAACTCGGTAAGATACTTCACACCTTGGATGAAGAACAGAAACAAACAAGCGGAGATGCTCCCGAGAAAAGTGACGATGACAAAGCTTCGAAAGGTGGAGGTGCTTCTCACACGACGTGCAACACCGGATCGAATACGCAGGCAACCAATACGGCACGAGCGAAAAGTCATTCAAATTACACCACAACTCGAAACGGATATATCGCTACGTCGATAACAAGGTTCGGTAACAGCCTTTCCCGAATCTTTTGTGATCGCTTCGACGAGCAAGCAAAACACGCTCCTATGGGTGTGGACAGCAGACTGTGGCGAGAAATCGAGGCAAAGAAGAAAGGACAAAACATTACTATGTAAAACAACCTCTGCTCATTAAAAAAGCAGAGGTTGTGATTTTAATTATTTCAAAAGATCAAATAGTGAGTATTCACCGTTTGGAATGTTTGAAACCCTTCGGTATTCTGTAATTGCCGAGATGAGAAAATTGACATCTGAAAAGTAAACTTTTATAAAGTCTGTGCTTTTGACATTCGGATATTTCAAATCTGTTTTGCAAAAATCACTTGGCTTTTTACCGGACTTTTTATATTCATCATATTTACCTTCGCCCAAGATAACAAGCATTTCAATTTCAGGCGCAGTAATGACATTTATAACTTCAATTTTGTGTTCATATGCTTTGCTGAGTTTGAACTGTTCTCTTCGGGAATCAAGAATACGAAGCACTGTAATTTTTTCGGAAAAGCCTTTTCTCAAATGCTGCTCCTCAAAATTCTTGGCGCTTCTGCATCTGAGAAGCTCTCCTTCAAGCAGATCATCATGGGTGAAAATCAATCTGTCAGCATCAAGAAGCAGTTTCATAATTGCTTTTTCTGCTGCACCTTCACAGATACAGGCGATATACTTTGTAAGCTCCATTATTCATCCTCCTTGCGAGAACGAATCAAGCTCTTTTTCAGAGCCATGTACGCATCGTACATGGGAACAGTTCCCTCAAGGAAGCCACTCTGATATGCTTCGCTCTTCTTGATATCGTTTCGTTTGAGAATAACAGAAAGATTCTCGGCAGTAATACCATTACGATTACGGACAATGTAGATATTGTCGTTGCGTTCGAACTCGTCAAGCAACTCTGCATAGTGTGTTGAGAAGATGAGCATGGCACCTTTAGCATTGACCTTCTTGTCCATGTAGAATCGAATCAAAGTAGAAACAATCTCACGGTTGAAGTGGTTTTCAAGCTCGTCAACAATTAGGTAACCTCCGTTCTCAAATACTTTCGTTGCATTCAAGAATGTGTTGATGCCTTTGATCGTACCGGAGGAAAGATAACGGTTCAAGTCAGAAAGTCTGTTCAAAGCAAGTTCTTCTTTACCAAAGAACTTCAAACGGATATCCGTATCTTTTCCTTTAGCTTGAACATGGAGATATTCTACGCTTGGATCAAAGAATGCAATTAATTCAGGAGGGCAATCTTCGGATATGCTGAGTTGATTTGTGTTGGTATATTGAAGCATATCGGTTACAACGAGAGCGTCCTTTGTCTTCTTATTAAAGGCAACCATAATGCTGACATCATCAAGAAGGAATGCTTCGTCATTATTTCTCGTGAGTATAGCCTTGTACTCGTTAAAATCAAACATTGAAGATTTGCTTGTTACTTTGGAAATCGGTTTTGATTTTAGATATTCATCTATGATAACAAACCGACTGCCATTTCTGCCAATCACAGTATGGAGAAGGTTGATGCAGTTATTTTCGGTGTAGAAGAAGATGTCAAATACAACCTTACCTTTGTTATCCAATCCATCAAGAACCTCATTGTATGAGATGTTGTTAATGGAATCATTACTGAGCATTCCGCAAACAAAAGAAATGAGCTTTAAGATAGAGGTTTTACCGGAAGCATTGATGCCGATAAAAGAAAGAACATTATTTTGATAGAAGGTCTGATTGTTTACAGTAAAAAGAGCACTCATCTTTTCGGCATTATCGTTCGTCACTCTTTGTAATGCAAAAAAATCTATTTCGCATTTTTCCTTAAACAAAGGCAAACCCGAAGCAACAATTTTTAGTAATTTCATAAGTGTTCACTCCTTAATCACGCAATTCGCATTTTTAACCAACCATAGTATAGCACAAACAATGGGCAATGTCAATATTAAAAACGGAAATCTCGTTTTTAATCCATAATTGTTTACAAGTTCGACGAGTTTTTACACTGCTTCGGACAAGAAAATCGTTTATAACCTTTATCATGGAGGAAAGGAGGCTTTATGCCACATTATACAGAACAGCAAATCGAAGCGGCAAACAGTGTAAGTCTTGTATCGTTTCTGAATGCTCACGGAGAAAAGCTCAAACGCTTCGGAACACAGTATCTGTGGGAGAAGCATCAGGTGTGGGTAACGGATAACCGTTGGTACACGCACTACGATGCAGTGGGCGGTTATACCATCAGCTTCGTCATGAAGTATTACGGCATGGGATTTCAAGATGCTGTAGCTGAACTGCTCGGAGGCGGTATCGCTCGGTGCAATCCGCCTACACCAAAAGAGCAAATACCGAAAGAGCTTGCAGTGCCGAAGGCCAACACCACAATGAACCGTGTGTATGCTTATCTCATGAACGAGAGATATATCTCCCGTGATGTTATATCCTTCTTCGCTCATGAAAAAACGCTGTATGAGGACGATAAATATCATAACTGCATCTTCGTAGGACTTGACGAAAAGGGTGTTCCGAAGCACATACACCGAAGGGCGACACACGGCTCGTTCAAGCAGACAGAAGCCGGAAGCAAAGCGGAACACAGCTTCCACCATGACGGAGAAAGCGAGTGGCTGTTCGTTTTTGAAGCACCGATAGATATGCTTGCGTTTATTACCTTGCATCAAAAGAAATGGACAAAGCATTCGTATGTCGCACTCTGCTCGGTGTCCGAGAGAGCCGTCCTTCACAGACTGAAGGTGAATAAGCAGATACGGAAAATCGTCCTATGTCTTGACCACGACACCCCCGGCAAAGCAGCCTGCATCCGCATCCGAGATATCCTCATTCAGAACGGATATGAGAACGTGCGGATGCTCCACTCGGTCAACAAGGATTGGGATGAGGATGTAAAGGCAATGAACGGTATTACACCGATCAAAGCAGAGTCGGACGAAACCGAGGCGATACGAAAGCTGTGCCGAGAGTATGTATCGCAAGCCAAAGAACTGCGGAAGCCACCGCAGCTATACAGCAGAATATGCGATGTGCATATGAGCATCCAAAACAGGATGCCGCACACCCTAAAGGAGCAGATCGAGAAGCTCATCGGTCTGCTCCTTTTATTATCCAAAGACGAATGCAGAAAGTCGCTCAAAGAAGTAGCTTGGGAAGAAATCGAAGAAATGCTGATTCGAGAATATATCCCGTATGCCGATAACGGAAACACAGACATTCGGATGCGTAAAATCATAGGCGATATGAACGAGCTGAAGAAGGTATATGATACGCCGAATATGTTTAACGATATTGAAATCTTCACCAAGCCGATACTGAAAGCAGCGATGGACTGCATTAGTTTGATCAATTACCTTGAGAGAAAGGAGAATCCAAATGCAAGGAATTGAAACCTTAATCGTTGTTTCAATCGTGATGTTTGTAGTGCTGGGAGCAATATCCGTGCTTGCCCACATTTACAACCTAAACAACATCAAAGCCAAGACCGTAGGCGACGGTCAGCACGGTACTGCAAGATGGGCGCGAAAGGGTGAAATCGAAAAGACCTATCGGCACATTGCATTTACACCCGAGCTGTGGCGTAAAGGCAAGAACCTGCCAAGCGCCGAAGATCAAGGCATCATCGTCGGATGCAACTCGACGGCGACCGGCACGACAGCTCTCGTTGACACAGGAGATGTCCATGCCCTTATAATCGGTGCGGCAGGTGTCGGTAAGACAGCCTATTTCCTATATCCCAATCTTGAATACGCCTGTGCATCTGGAATGTCCTTCATCACATCCGATACCAAGGGCGACCTGTACCGACACTACGGCAAGATCGCAAAGGAACACTATGGATACAACGTCGCAGTCATTGACCTGCGTAACCCCACAAAGTCGGACGGCAACAATCTGCTCCACCTCGTGAACAAGTATATGGATCTGTGGAAAGCGGAACCCGACAATCTCGCCTACAAAGCGAAAGCGGAAAAGTATGCAAAGATCATATCCAAGACCATCATCATGTCCGGTATGGATGGAGCCTCCTTCGGACAAAACGCATTCTTCTATGATGCCGCAGAAGGCTTGCTGACTGCGTCCATCCTTATGGTAGCGGAGTTCTGTCCGCCCGAAACAAGACACATCGTATCGGTGTTTAAAATCATTCAGGACTTGCTGGCACCGAGTGGAACGAGAGGAAAAACACAGTTCCAATTGCTTGTCAGCAGACTACCCGAAGAGCATAAGGCTCGCTGGTTTGCAGGTGCAGCCTTGAACACATCCGAGCAGGCCATGTCCTCGGTTATGTCTACGGCACTATCCCGTCTGAACGCCTTCCTCGACTCAGAGTTGGAACAGATCCTCTGCTTCGATTCTGCCATCGATGCCGAGAAGTTCTGTAGCACGAAATCTGCCATCTTTATCGTGCTCCCCGAGGAAGATACCTCCAAGCACTTTATGGTGTCTCTGATCGTTCAGCAAATGTACCGCGAGATCCTCGCTGTTGCCGATGAAAACAACGGTAGACTAAAGAACAGGGTTATGATGTACCTTGATGAGTTCGGTACCATCCCTAAGATTGAAGGTGCAGAGACGATGTTCTCCGCGTCTCGTTCCCGTAGAGTCTCTATCGTCGCAATTATTCAGTCCTTCGCACAGCTTCAAAAGAACTACGGCAAGGAAGGCTGTGAGATCATCACCGACAATACGCAGCTCACGGTGTTCGGTGGATTTGCACCCAACAGCGAATCAGCGCAAGTGCTGTCCAAGGCTCTTGGAAGCAGAACGGTACAATCAGGATCCGTGAACAGAGGTAAGAACGATCCATCGCAGAGCTTGCAGATGATAGAACGTGCCTTGCTCACACCGGACGAGCTGAAGTCACTTCCCAAAGGCACATTCGTCGTAATGAAGACAGGCTTCCATCCCATGCAGGTCAAGCTAAAGCTCTTCTTCAAATGGGGTATCGTATTCCCGAAGGAGATCTATGCTGTTGCAGATAAGGGCAACCGAAAGGTGTCTTATGCGAACAAGTCCAATCTCGAGGATACTATTGTGATGCTGTATTCTACGCAGAGCGTTGGTGAGAAGATGACCGAGGAAGAACGTGCAACGCACCGTCCCGGTCCCGATCGGCGAAACCGAACCGACATGGCATTCTCACCTCGTAAGCCAGGAAGAAAACCGAAGGCTGAAACGGATGATGACGATGATGCTGAAAAGGGCGATAGTATGCCTATGTCACAGTCCAACATTCCTGCAGGTGAAGAAACCGAGATCATAATCAACGAGAAGGGAGATATCGTCGATGAGAGAATTCGAAATGATCTTCCGAGATGACGTGTCCTTCCGAGCGCAGAGTATCTACCGATACCTGCGCTATCGGCAAGGCAAGAACGAAAGTTGTTACCAATCCCATAAAACCATAGCTCGTGAAAACAAGTGTAGCGTATCCACCGTAAAACGTGCGATCGAAGAGCTTGTGCAGAAAGGTTATATCGAAAAGATAAATCAGCGGAGATCGAATGGCAGTAAGACCTCCAACCGATATATCTGCAAATAACGGTACAAAAATAAGTCCACGACCAAGGGAGTAGTCTGCCTTGATCGTGGACTATGGTATCGCTCAATATGAGCCATCTTGAAATTTAAAAGTGAAATAATATATAGGCTGAATAAGAACACTACTTGTTTCTATATCTTTGAAAGTAAATTGGCTTCAATTCGAGGTAACTTATAAAAACTTCGGTGCTCGAGTTATCTTTTTCAGCTTATAATCTTTTACACATCGATATTATGATTATTCACAAAAATTCACAGAAAAACTGTCCTGAGTATATTGACAGCACAGGGTGTTGTGTGGTACAATATATATGTAAAAAAGTAATTTAATCCGCAAAGGAGGTATAGCAGTCATGTGCATTTTCCATTCAGACAGCGGCGGTTTATCAAATGATCTGAGATGCCTCCGTGCAGATAAAGTGAGGTATAATCTTCTTATCATTTCTTAGGCGCATAAACCGCTGATTCGGGTGGTTTATGCGTTTTTTCTTTCCGAACGCCATACATTGTTTTAATTCGATTTATATTTTTGAATAAGGAGGCACATGATGAAACATAGATTATTTTCTCGCTCCATAGCTTTGCTCGTTGTTTTCGGGTTATTGCTGACCGGCTCTATTTTGCCAGTTGCAGCAACGTCAATCTCTGATGCTGTAGGTTCATCGAGTAATCTCATTCTTAATGATGATTTTATCAAAGATGACAACTTGATAATTTCCGATGAAATTATTCTTCGCGCAGATGATCCGAGTATTGCGGAAGAGAGTACTAAGAGAGTACTTTGACACCAAACACCGAAAGCCCTTGATATTACTGGGTTTTTGAGCATCGAATAAGGGGAAGCAACTTTTGAAATAGGGCGTTTTTGATGCCTATTTTTTTATCTTTTTTCAAAATGTCAGTCAAATCGTATGTTTTGAAGAACCTAGGTAGCGACACCAAGTTGAAAATAGTTAGTTGCGGATTTATTCCGATAGCTAACCATTTTCTTGATTTTCAAAGTTACAGGTTTTTTGTGTTCGGGGGATGTAAATGCACGGCTTCGTATAGCCGTTTCCCTACCTGATATTTGCTTGAAAGATAAGCTAAAGGTTTTTTCGGATAACTTTTCGGTTCGCGGATATTCGGTGTGTTCTCGTTGCGCGAAGAAGCAAAAGCCGCTGCGAATACCTGCCGCGCTGCGCGCTTGGCTGCGCGCTTGCGGTCGGGAGCGGTAGGCGCCGAGAACGTCGCTTCTTCGGGACGGCAATGATGTTCTATGCCGCGCCGACTGGGCCGCGCTGCCGCTCGGGTTTTCCATATACCGTTCGCACGGCGTTCAAAGTCGGGTTGGCAGAACGACCGGCGGCATATTGCCGCAGGGGGAATGTTTCGGAAAGCACCGAGATGTTTTGGAACAGAAAGCGCCCTTCGGGGGACGGCTTGACCCGCAACGTCTCAGACCGCCTGCACGGATATATTCCGGCGTATACCGACCCGCGGCAGTACGTCGGTCGACGGGGAGCGCTGTTTTGTCTGCAGGGAAAACGAAAAAAGGTGTTTGGTGCGTGAAAAAATATTGGCGCGACTTGAAAACGGAGTTTGCCGGCTATAACGACGGACGGTTCGCAAAGGATTTGATGGCCTGGGTGACGGTGGCGGCGGTGGCGCTGCCGCTGGCGCTAGCGTTCGGCGTCAGCAGCGGTGCGACAGCCGACGGCGATTATCGCAGGCTTTTACGCCAGCCTTTTGGGCGGCGCGTTTACCAAATTTCCGGGCAGACCGGCGCAATGGCGGCAATCTTATGTCCATAATTGCACAGCACGATCTTTCCAGCGTGTTTACAGCGACGATATTGGCGGGCGTGCTTCGGCTCGGCCGAATCACGGCGTTCATCCCGATGCCGGTCATCGCCAGCTTTACTTCAGGTATTGCGGTCATTATCGCGCTCGGCTAGCTTGACAACTTTTTCAGCGTCACCTTGACCGGCGGCTCGGCGGTGGAAAAATGCATCAGCCATTTTCGCGGCGGCTTTGCGCCTAACCTTTCGGCGGTGCTCATCGGCGTACCTGTAATCGTGTTTATGTGCCTCTATCCGAAAAAGTGGAACGCGGTTGTGCCCTCGTCGCTCGTGGCTATCGTGCTGGCGACGGCGGCGGCAATCCTTTGGCGGCCCGAGGTGGATACGGTCGGCGCGATTCCCTCCTCGCTGCTTTTGGAGGACCGCTTTTCGTTCGCCGATTTCACATGGGCGAACATCAACGGCCTGCTCGCGCCGGCGGTCAGCATCGCGGCGCTGGGAATGGTGGAGAGCCTGCTGTGTGGCGCCAGCGCCGGCCGAATGACCGGCGTACCGCTGGCCAATGACCGCGAGCTAGTGGCGCAGGGCGTGGGGAACATTCTTGCGCCGATGTTCGGCGGCATTCTGGCTACAGCGGCCATCGCGCGGACGAGCGTAGCCATAAAATCCGGTGCGCAGACGCGGTTGACGGGCATGCTTCATTCGGTCGTCCTGCTCGGCTCCATGCTGGCGCTCGGACTGGTGATGGCGCGGATTCCGCTGTCGACCGAAGCCGGTTTTCGTGCCGTCGTTTCGGTCGCCGCTGTCTGTTGGTATATCTTCCTTTCGGTCGCTTGTTTTGCACCGTTTTACCGTTTGCATACGCGCGCAACCTTGCCTGTTTCCGTGTTAGGGACGTATAAGGAAAATTTTGCCGAATTTTGCGGGATTATAGTGCGGAACCGTGCCGTTCGACCAATACGCCAACTCGTGCTTCCCGTCGTTATACAGGCTTAATGTGCATTCAAACCCGATATGGGAGCATACGGCCGGTATAAAGCCTTGTACCGACCAGGGTATGGTTATGTCGACTCGATATAAATTGCCGTTGCGCTCCGAATGGACTTTTATGCCGTTGGCAGGCAGTGTTCCGCGCAAAGTCGGATCCGTGCCGTTAAATGTAATATCCGCCTCTTCTTCTCGATTTTCTTTTTTTCTGAAGCAAACAAAAACATTTCTGACCGCATTGTCCTTTTCAAGACAGTAATCCGGGTTGTAAAATCGCAGATTAATACCGTCATAGCGTATTGCGTCTTCCTGCCGGTACAGAAGCTCGCTTTTGGGAATTTCGATGTGGATTGTCATGGCTCGGTCGTCCCAGAAAAAATAAGACGTTGTTGGTAAACGGCCATGCAGATGAAATGCCGTCTTTTGGCTTTTGGGCGCGTAGAGCGTTTCATTCATAGAAATACACCGTGATAGGACTTTTTTGTAAAAGGTAATTTCGGAGTATTCGGCGCATGCAAATAGTTCATCGGATACGGCATATGCGCTGTACAAAACCTTGTTTGCAAAGGATAACGTCTTTCCCTGCAAAAAATGGAGACAGCGGCGTTGGATATGTGTAAGCAGCTCGTCAAACTGCCGCACGTCGAAAAGGCCGCGCATTATGGAGACGGAGAAAAGTGCATTGCATTCCAAACCGAAAGTATGAATGCGCTGAACAATCAGCTCTGTGTCTAACTGTTTGTGATATTTGGTAAGCAGCAGATACGCGTCTGCAAGCGTTTTGCAATTCAAAAGCCGTTCGTTTGGGCAATAGTAAAATGTTAACATGCTTGATAAAAAATCGTTTGTGAAATATAAAAAAGAAAAAATGAATCTGTCAGTCACGCTCATCCCGTACAAACCGAGCTTTTCATTCGGAATACACCTGTACTTCAGAATGTCGTTTACATACTCGTTTCGATCTGGCAAGGTGTTCCACATAGGCGTAAGCACAACGTGTATTTCAACCGTGATAAATATCGTATCGTGGATTATATTTTTCCGAAGCGCCGGCAGGTGGTGACGAGACAAGTCGGATATGCTCGTTTCAAACCATTGCTCGTCTACTACTCCCGACAGCGGCATAAAGCCGAGATCTTTACAAATTCGGCACAGACGCCACGCGTCCTTTGCGGACACTAAAATATCCGTATCGCATTGCTCACGGTTCAGATGCAGCGGCTTGTACGTGTCGTACTTTTCGACCAATCCTTTGAAAAACAAAACATGAATGCTCTCCTGCTCCGCGGCATTTTGTATACGCAAAAGCTCGGGAACTGCAAATCGGTCACAGTAATAACCGGCGTAGGATTCTTCTGCAAATAGATAATCTAATCCGTATTGTGCGAAATTATTTTTGTCTTGTTTCAGAAACATATAACACACCTCAACCGATTGTCGTTCCGGCCTCCAAAATGCGGACAATATCCTGCTGCAGCTTTGTTTTATTATCGGTAAATGAAGTCAATACGCTGCGAAATGTCACGCACAATTCTTTGACAGCGTGAATGCATTGCGCTTTAACGGAATCGGGAAATGCCGGGTATCCGCTAATGTTGTTGCAAAGGAGCATTTGAACCCGCATCGGATCCTCGACGGTATGCAGGACAAGCCGCTCGGACCTGTCTCTAAGAAAAAACACGTTTTTCAGTTCGTAGGGCTGTTCGTATTTACGGTCCCATATACCGTCGTTCACGAGATAAAAATTTTTCCCGTTGGAAGCGCGGAAAACGGGTCGTGCGTCGAGCGTTTCTGCCTTTAGGATGGGCAGCGAGGGGAAGCAACAGGTGACCTCGCCCGGAAGCAGACGAATTGTGTCGTCGCTGTAAAAGCCGTATGCAAGGCCACAGTCTTTCATTACGGCTTGCAGAATCGTGCTTTTACCCGCTCTTTTTTTGCCGCAAAAGGCAGTCACTCGGTTGCCGCTGCAAACCGAAGAGGCATGAAGTAAAATACCCAATTGATTCACAACGATATATAAGGACATCGGTACATTCATAAACGTCTCGATAAAAGCGTTTATATCAGTATAATGCACCTCCATATAACCGTTCCCGATTTTATAACAGCATCCGGGTATATGGTAAACATAATATGAAAAATTGCCTTGGACAAAGCTGTCCGCGGCAATTTTGCCCGGGGCAATTCTGTCTCGGACCGATCGGTCTGCGTCAAGCTGACCTTTGGATATTTTTGTGACCCCATATGCATATGTACAGGCATTGCGTGTTACGGTCAGCTTCATCATATGGGCGAAGGAACAGGCTTCGGACCGCTCGGGAAGGGGAATGGAATAAAGCCCTGGAATATCGAACGGTGCTTCGGCTTGCACAAGAATTCCATACAAAGGGAACAGATGCGTCATACGTCTCCCGCCTCCTTTGCGGCTACGGATTTGTCCTCGCCCGTCTTAAAATATTTTTTGATATATTCGTCGTAAAACAGCTTGTAGGATGCGTTGTTCTTCAATAGTGCTTCGTGTGAACCGTTGGCAATCAAGCGGCCGTTTTTCATATATAGAATCGTTTTCACATGCGGCGCGATTTTCAGCGAATGGGAAATGAGAATGACGGTTCTTTTATCATTTAGGACAAGGTCATAGAACGAATTCTCGCTTTTCAGGTCGACGTTATTCAGCGGCTCGTCGAGCAGCAGCAGTTCGCTGCCGCGCTTGCAGAAAGCGCGGATGATGGCCAGCTTTTGCAGCTCGCCGCCGGAAAGGTCGGTGTAGTCGTCGCAGTATTCGCCTTTAATTCCGGTTTCATATCCGCTTTTCAACGCTTCGATACGATTCTTTAACTCAAACCGTTCGATTAGGGTTTTCGCATCTGTTTCTGTCTGCCCGTCGCTGTCAAACATAGTCATATTGTCGCGTATGGAAAAGGGAAACATGTAATAGTCCTGGAACAAAACCGCGAACAGGCGGCGGACATCCTGTGTTTTGTAGTCGCTTAACCGCTTGCCGTTGATGAAAATTTCGCCTTCCGTCGGGGTATAAACGCCGCAGAGCAGCTTCATCAGCGTGGATTTTCCCGAGCCGTTCAGCCCGATAATCATTGTAGTCTCCGAACGATTCAGATTGAAGCTGACATCCTGCAGGGCGTAATCCTCGGCGTTTTCGTACCGAAAGCTGACATGTCGGAATTCAATGGACGTAAAATGCGTAAGCGGCTCACCGAGCGTCGGCTCCGGCTCGCAGATTGCTTTGTTGTCCAAATACTGATAATAATCGCTTACCCATAACTGTATGTTGTTGAGGCTTGGGATGAACGCCAGCAGTGCGGTCAAGGACTGCTTGAGCTGTTCGTACAGCGCGACGAACACGAAATACTCGCTGACGGTAATATCTCCCCTATATACGAAGTAGCCGAACAGAACCATGGAAACAATCGGTGCAGACTCGGTGAGAATGCCGCCGACGAGCTGTAACCTCGACGCTTTCGTGTAATACTTCTTATGAATCCGGCGCCGTGTCTCCATCGTTGTGTAGAGCCGGTTCATCACCGGCTCGACGGCATCGTACATTTTAATGTCGCGCAGTGAATTGTACTGATAAAAGATGCGTCCCAGAATCTGCATCTTTCGGTCCGTATCGCGCTTGGCTTTTTGTTCTTCTATGTTCAAATTGTTGACGCGTATGGAAAGCCAGATGTCCAATGCGATGGGGACAAGGGTGAAGAAAGCGAACAGGATGTTGATGCTCGACAGGAGGCCGATAATCGCAATGACCGTGGTGCCCTGATTAAACAATAAACCAAAAGAGCCGACGATCGATGAGGCTGCCTTTTCCAGATTGGCTTCACGCATCGAATAGTCGTTATAAAATCGTCTCTCTTCCAAATGCTGCTGTCGGACTGAGAATGTGTGCGCAAACAGCGTGCGGACAAAATGATGGATGCGCCCAAGCTTCCTGTCTTCCATCGGGATGCCTATAAGCTGTCCGACTGTATTGAAAATTACGATCAGCGCAAAAAATGTCGCAATCGCACTGACGGCAAGTGTTAGATCGTGGGTGGAAATGCCGTCAATAAAAAATTTCGGAAGATAGGTCGTTCCCACTGTGGCGACTGCCAGCACAATACCGACAATGGCAGATAAGAAAAAGGAAAGTTTATCAACCCGAAGGACGTCTTTAAGAAACCGTCGCAGATACCGGGGCTTCGTCCCAGGTTTTACAGTCATATTCAATCAGCCCTTTCATATCCGTTTTTTCCTTGATACACTTGATTGTTTTGTCGGCTACGACAGAATAAGGGCATCCCAAGCCGTAACAAAGCGGCAGATATGTGCAGGCCAAGCACCCCTTTTCACGCATCAGTTCGTAATCGGGCGTGCAGAACATAAAATTGTACGCTTCGTTGAAGTCGAATCTGCCCTTTGCAATCGAGCCGATTACCGCATATCGGTTTTCGGGATTGGGGGTCAGAGAGCATTTCTGAATGTCGCCGTTGACGTTGATAAAAAAGGAGCGCGCGTCGCCGGCATAGCAGATTTGGGAGAACAAATTCAATCGGTTGATATAGAACCCGCTTCGCAAATGCGCGTCGGTCATCGCTTTTAATATAACCGAGGAGGCGGACAGCAGCAGCGAATCGTCCAAAATCTCGATGTCGGCGTCGCCCTCACCGCCCCAGCGCTTAATGGGATAAAAGAAAATCTGGAACTTTTCGGAGTTGAAGTTTTCGTATAAAAAGGACAGATATGCTTCGAGATACGAGAGCAGCTCAAAATTATAATTTGCGCGTAAAAGAATGTGTGCTTTGCCCGCCGAAGCCTTAATGTCCAGCAGATTGCCGACGATGACAGACCAGGTGTCCTCACCTTGACGCAAGCTCGCTCTCAGCTTATTGTGTGTTTCCCGGAAGCCGTCGACCGTAACTTGAAAGCGAATAAAGCCGAGACTGCACAGAGTTTCGTATCGTTCCCCGGTTAGATAATACCCGTTTGTGGTGGCGGTATATTGATATAGGATTTCATTTTGTTCGCACCATCGGTTCAAGTCCTTGGTGAAACCAAGAAGCCGCTCATACAGCAGCAGCGGTTCCCCACCGTACCATTCGATAATGAGCCGCTTGAAACCGTAGCGTTCTTTGTAATCGGCGATTGCGTTTAAGAGGTTGGCTTGAAAAGCGTCATCTATGGTCAGCGACGACGCGTGGTTTTCGTAGCAGTAAACGCATCTGAAATTGCAGGCTGTTGTCGTGACGACGATCAGACGCAACGTATCATCGACGGTATCCTTATAATTCAACATGCCGAAAGCCAGCTTGGCTTCATTCAAAATTTCGTCAGCACAGAAGGGTTTCAGTTCTTCTGAGATTTCTTCTTCCGGCAGCAGTTCTCCGGCCAGGAGGCGCTCAATCTGTGCGGTGTATTTCTCTTCATCGGCAAAGCCCTTAATGCTTCTAAGAGAGTTATACAGCCAATAGCCGCCGTTGATGTGCAGGGCGCTTGTAAATTGGGACAACTTGTATTTCATAACGAACTCCCTTATATTATGTGTATGCGGATTGTGTATCGGTTGGTCGGGGGACGTCTTCCGTCCCCCTCCTCTCCGATTTTTGCGAACCGACGCTAACAGCTGCCCTGGGTGCAAGTCCCGATCGTGTGACAGTTGGTCTGCGTGGTTCCGCCGCCTGAGCAGTTGATTGCCGTTTTTACTATGGTACAGACTTTTCCGTCGCCAACGGATAACGGTGTAACTGTTGGCGCAGGCAAACCGAAATACAGTTTCACTTCAAAGCCTCCCTTCTGTAAAAATCAATAATGCATTCTTATTTTATATAAAGTTTATCACATAAAGTCCAAATTGTCAAGATAAATCATATAAAAAATGTAAGATATTAATAGAGAGTGAATTCCCAAAGTAAGTTCCACAGTGGAAATTTGGGTGGAAGTTAGTGTGGGAAAGAATTTGTGGTAGAATTTAGTCTGGGAAATAAAGAAAGGAGCACCCGGACTATGGAAACAAAAAAATACAAACACATGACCTTAGATGACAGAATTGAAATACAAGAATGTCTACACAAGGGCATGAGCTTCAAGGACATTGGCAAACGCATCGGCAAAGATCAAACAACAATATCCAAAGAAGTAAAACTGCACGCAAAGGTACAGGTAAACGGATTTACAAAAACTGACGAAATGTGCCCTAAGCTACTGAAAGCTCCGTTTGTGTGTAACGGATGCAGCAAGTGCAGCAACGCAGGTTGTAATTATCCTCGCAGAAAGTATATTGCGAACCTTGCACAAAAGGAATACGAGGATACACTTGTAAATTCAAGGGAAGGCATACCTCTCAACAAGAGTGAGTTTTATGATGTGGAGGAAGCAATCTGCAGTGCCGTTAGCAAAGGACAGCACATCTACCATGCAATACAATCCGGCAATTTGGCGGTTTCAAAATCCACCGTATATCGTCACATCGAAAAGGGTTATTACAGGATTTCAAAGATAGATCTGCCGAGAGCTGTTAAATTTAAGCCTCGTAAGCAAAAGCAACAAGACTATGTCCCAAAAGTTGCCAAGGTCGGAAGAACATACGATGATTTCAAGGAATTCATCTCCGAACAAAACATTAACCACTATGTTGAGATGGACACCGTCATCGGTGAAGTGGGCGGCAAGCTGATAATGACTTTTATATTTACCGGTTTTGATTTTATGTTCGGATTATTGCTTAATGACAAGACGGCCGCCGAGGCGGCATCCAAGATGACCGCACTGAAAAACAACCTTTCCTCTGCCGGCTTTTGCTTCGGCGAAATTTTCCCTGTTCTACTGACTGATAACGGCGGTGAATTCAGTTGTGTTTCTGCTTTCGAAAACGACTTGAATGGCGGGCAAGAATGCAAGTTGTTCGGCTCTTTTTCATGATTTGTGTAAACACGGAAAATGGCATAAAATACAGAATAGT
>ERZ826764.1876-NODE-1876-length-22416-cov-8.445687_pt1 | contig 22416 bp, 14 predicted proteins | sample MGYA00519870_ERZ826764 | MGnify/ENA primary metagenome ERZ826764 (study PRJEB31778, sample SAMEA3449239) | human gut metagenome | biome: human gut; feature: human-associated habitat; material: faeces | place: United Kingdom | collected 2010/2012 ...
AGACCCTCCTTGTGTTTGGTTGTTTTTGGGTAATATCATTTTAACACATTGGAGTCGGTCTCTTTTTCTTTTTCAGTAAAAACTCCACAATTATTTTACACTATCTTTTGGCAGCGGCTTTTTTTCTTTCCAACATGGCTGTTTCATGGTAAAATCAATTAAGTAAGCTTTTCGTATGGAAAGGAAGGTAAAAGCTTTGGATCAATTTGATAAAGACAATAAAAAAGTTCAATATTATTCAGACAGAAAGTTCTCTGACCGTCAGGAGTCTGATAATGACCGCAGTTACAGTCCGGGCGGCAGCTACGGCCCTGACGGCTACGGCTATGGTTCAGACGGCAGCTACAGTCCAGCCGGCTATAACGCCGGCTCCGGCGGACGGCGGCGTTTTCCTGGCTGGGCAAAGGCCCTGATAATAATAGCTGTCATCGTTGTCGCAGTGATCTTTCTGACAGTAGGATGCAGCAATGTTGTCGGCAAAGTCCTTGGAGACGGAAGTTCCGGTGAAGTCAGCACAAATTTCGGCCATGACTATGTTGGAGTGTTATATATCCAGGATACTATTGATGAATATGGCACAGGCCTGTATAACCATCAGTATCTGCTCAGCGCCATTGATGCCATGATGTACGATCAGGATAACAAGGGGATCATCTTGTATGTAGATACTCCCGGCGGCAGTGTTTATGCTTCTGATGAGCTGTATCTGAAAATCAGAGAATATCAGGAATATACCGGCCGTCCTGTATATTCTTCCATGCAGTCTCAGGCCACTTCCGGCGGTTATTATATATCAGCCTCATGTGACAAGATCTTTGCCAACAGGAACTGCTGGACAGGTTCCATAGGCGTGACCATGGGTACATTTGTAGATGTGAGCGGCCTGCTGGAGGATCTGGGTATTGAGACAGAAACGATAACTTCCGGCGCCAACAAATCTATGGGCAGTTCCACTGAACCGATGACTGACGAGCAGCGGGCTATTTTCCAAAGTCTAGTCGATGAATCCTACAACCAATTTGTCAGCATAGTAGCCGAAGGCCGCGGTATGTCCATTGCTTCTGTAAAGGCTCTGGCTGACGGTCGTATCTATTCAGCTCAGCAGGCGCTGGATAACGGCCTTGTGGATCAGATCGGAACATTTGAGGAAGCCGCTGCTGATATGGTATCATCCTATGATCTTGCCAATGTACAGTTTGAACACTTCCAGCCGGAAACGACAACCACTCTTTCATCTCTGCTTGGATTATTGTCCGATCAGGGCTCAGCCTCATCAGACTCTGTTCTGACTGCTGAAGCCATCCAGGAGCTCATAGCTCTCAATGGTTCTTTCCGTCTCAGCTATATATGTGAAGCGGTGAATTAGCTGCTGGCTGCGGTGGATATGTAAGCGGATCTGCGGTATTGCGAGGTGCTTCGTGGGCTACGCTGCTTCGGGGGCTGCGCTGCTTCGGGGGCTGCGCTGCTTCGGTGGCTGCGGTATTGCGAGGGTTTATGTAATGGTGGTTGGCGTTGGCCTGCAAACGGCGTCAAAGGCTGTGGCATGTTGCCAACGAGTATCTGTGTCCATCTCCTGGAGCTGGCGAAAAGTCGCTAAGCATGGAGCTGGCGAAAAGTCGCTAGGCATGAAGCTGGCGAACTTCCACCTAAATGCGAATTTTTGAGCTTTTCAGGGGGAGCGAATCCCCCTAAAAAGCTTTTTTTATGACGGTCAGGGGGCATCTTTCGGAACTGAATCGGTAGCCGGAGAACCGCTCTGACAACTTTAGTTGTCATTTTAACTTTTTCTGCAAAAAATTCTCCCCCCTATATCATAGAAAAACACATTAGCAGGGGGAATCATTCCCCCTATTTTTTCTTTTCACGAATCTTCAGGGGGAATCATTCCCCCTGAAATACAAATAATCCACTGTCAGGGGGGACTTTTTTCTGACCAGATCAGTACCAAGCGAGTACTTAATGTGCATCAGACTTGCATAGACCCTTTTTTATAGCGCTTTCGCCCATACAGCGGTGTAAGGCTTTCGGCAGCGGCCTTGCGTACTGTCTCTGTCTTTCTGCACAAACTGATTGCTTTTTTCCCGATTTCATGATAAAATAATTATATTATCAGATTGGAGAGAATAATATGGAAAGAATCAAAACATTAAAAACTGCTTCTCTCTGTGAGAGCGCCAAAAACGGCGGCTGCGGCGAATGCCAGACTTCATGCCAGTCCGCCTGCAAGACCAGCTGTGGTGTTGCAAACCAGAAATGCGAGAACGAAAACAAATAGTTTTCGTACCCACAGAACAAATAAGCAGAATTGCCGTCCAAAAGGGCGGCAATATTTATGTGACCGGAGTGAAGCCGATGCGCAGTCACTGCCACCTGCTCCGGAATGCGGCACAAGACCAATGCCGCTCCTAATCCCATTTACGGAGGAATAAACATGGTACATCAGTATCAGCTTAACAATTATAATATAGTTTTAGATACCTGCTCCGGCTCTGTTCACTCGGTGGATGATGTGGCCTACGACATCATCTCCATGTGCGACCAGCTGATCGTCCCTCAGACCGATACAGGCTCTGACGGTTCTGAGCTCCGGATCAAAACAGGTCAGCTGCCCGAGGAAGGCCGCAGGCAGATCATCACATCCATAATGGAAAAATACGGCCACAGAGACGATGTTACCGAGGCGGACATCGCACAATGCATAGACGATATTGAGTCCCTCATTGCTGACGGAAAACTCTTTTCACCTGATACTTTTGCCGATATGGCCGGCACTTTCAAGGAAAGGAGCGGCGATGTGGTCAAGGCGCTGTGCCTACATGTAGCCCACACCTGTAACCTGAACTGCTCCTACTGCTTTGCAAGCCAGGGCAAATACCACGGCGACAGGGCGCTTATGCCTTTCGAGGTCGGAAAGCAGGCTCTTGATTTTCTCATGGATAACTCCGGCAGCCGGACCAACCTGGAAGTTGACTTTTTCGGCGGAGAGCCCCTGATGAACTGGCAGGTGGTCAAGGAACTGGTAAACTATGCCCGGCAGCAGGAAGGCCCTCGTCACAAAAATTTCCGCTTTACGCTGACCACCAACGGTATGCTCATCGACGACGATGTGATAGATTTTGCCAACCGTGAAATGAGCAATGTAGTCCTGAGCCTTGACGGCAGAAAAGAGATCCATGACCGTCTCAGGGTAGATTATGCAGGCAACGGCAGCTATGACCGCATAGTTCCGAGATTCCAGCAACTGGTCAAGGCCCGCGGCGGAAAAAATTATTATATGAGAGGTACTTTCACCCACGCCAATCCTGATTTTACTAAGGATGTGTTCCACATGGCAGACCTGGGCTTTACGGAGCTGAGCATGGAGCCGGTAGTTGCTGCCTCAGATGACCCGGCCGCCCTGACTCCTGAGGACATACAGATCGTAAAAGAGCAATATGAGATACTTGCAAAAGATATGCTCCGCCGTCAGTGCGAAGGACGGCCCATAACTTTCTATCACTATATGCTCGACCTGACAGAAGGGCCTTGCATCTATAAGCGTATTTCCGGCTGCGGCTCCGGCACTGAATATATGGCCGTGACCCCGTGGGGCGACCTTTATCCCTGCCACCAGTTTGTGGGCGACGAAGGCTACAAACTGGGAAATGTATGGGACGGCGTGACCAACAACCCTCTCCGTGAGGATTTCCGTTCCTGCAATGCCTATGCTCGTCCTGAGTGTGCAGACTGCTGGGCCAAGCTCTACTGCTCCGGCGGCTGCGCGGCCAACGCTTACCACGCTTCCGGCTCCATCCGGGGAATTTATGAACCGGGCTGCGAACTGTTCAAGAAGCGTATCGAATGCGCCATAATGATGAAAGTGGCGGAAGAGGAGATGTAAAAAAGCAGGATCGAACGATCCTGCTTTTATTATTGACCAATTATATCTGCTACATCATCATCAGATATGAGAGTCGTTCCTCCCAGTATCACGCCTTTGTCTGCGCCGCACTGCTCGGCATATTCCTTAGCATAGAGTGTATTCCTGCTGTTTACAAGTAACAGCGGAGTATCAATGGCCATGGCCAGCGGTCCTCCTGACAAGCCATCCGGGAAATTGTCTCCATATGCCAGCGTGACCGCCTTGCTCTCATCGCCGAAAAATTGCCGGGCTACAGCAGCTGAAGTTTCATATCTGTTTTCCCCGGCCACTCTTACTACAGGCCCATATGTATTTATACGGTCTGCAATTTCTTCACTGACAGCCCCTTGTCCGCCTACTATATAATATTTTTTTGCTCCGAGCGTATCCAGATATTCTGCCTGTACATCGTACAGGCTGCTGCCGACCAGCAGTATAGGCCTGCCTGCGGCCGATGCAGACAAGCTGTCTGCAAAGTCTGTTCCCGAGCACACTATGATGTCCTGGCCGTATATGCCCGCTTCTTTCAGTATTTCCAGATTTGTCAGCCATCGGTCAGCGCCTGCCAGCCGCTCCACATCCAGTTCCTCGATCATTGCCTCAAAATCGGATGATACTGCTCCCGTGCCACCAAGGATATACACTTTTCCTCCGTCCATCAGGTTTTGGAAAATATAATCTCTTGCCTGAGCCTGGCTTCCGAGATCGCTGCCTACCAACAATATAGGTGCATTTTTCACTTTGGCCAGATATGTGCCTGCAAGAGCGTCAGCATAGTTTCTTCCATCCGCTACGATAATATTTTCAAACTGGCTCACATTCCATGTTTTCTTCAGGGCTTCCGCCGTTGATATGGATGTATCGTATCTATTGGCGCCATACAGCCTTACGGTGTTTTGATCTTCAAACAATGAATCTGCCGGATCATCCCTATCCGTGACTATATATCCTCCTTCATCGGAAAGAGTGATCTGCAGGTTCAATACATCCGTCAAGCTGCCGTCTTCAGTCTCCGCAGTCAGGCTCACATCTCCCGCGCCGTTTATCTTCAGCAGTATGCCTATATCATCGTAGCTATATGTTGTAAAATCACAGTACGATTGCCCGTCCTCAAAAGAAACTATCTCAGCATTGCTTGATGTTATCCGAAAGCCCTGTTCTCTCTGAGGCTCCGGATAAGAAAAGCATTGAACAGCGAACATTCCGCCTTCTTCTTGGTAATGGTCCGGCAATACCAGATCTATCTTTTCTTCCGGGTCTGCTACATACACAAGACATTCTGCCCTGTGCTTTCCATCCCATGAAACTGCGCTCACTATCGTTTCACCTTGAGCATGCGCTGTTATTTCACCATTCTTATTAACTGAAGCTATCTGCGGATCACTACTCGCCCAGGTAACTCTCGTTTCGTCAGCATCAGCGGGTACTGCGAGAGTTTTTAAGGCATAGCCGTTACCTGTTTCAAGGAATAATTCTGTCTGGTCGATCCAAAATGTTTCTATTGGATTATTGACCGAGATCACAGCAGTCCCCACAACAGAACCTGATGAAGTCTCGCAGGTCAGAACAGCTACCCCCGGCTTTACAGCTCTTATATTGGCAAATTGCTTATATCCGGTATATATCTCACCGCCCGATGTTTCCGTCACCCACTGGGTACGAGTCTCAATTACCTGCACTACTTGGCTGTCAGAGCTGATCCAGGTCGCATCTTTCTCATCTGCTGATCTGGAAGAAAGCGTCCTCTCCGTGCCGACCTTATATACAAAATCCGCATCGGTTATATTTATCGTCAGTTCTTTTACGATACCGCCATATGATACTGTGATGGCCTTTTCTCCTGCACTATCCGAATCAAAGTTGCCTATTTCATAATCCGAATCCGACAGCATGACTTCAGCCCCATTGTCATATATGGCTGTCACTGTAATACTATCACTGTTGAACGGCTGTCCTTCATATTGCGGCACATCGTTCTGCACCACTTCTATATCTGCCAAACTGGTTTCATTGGCAAACGCGTTGGCCGGCAATGCATATACCAGCATCATTGCCATTACCAAGACAACGCATATAAGCTTTCTTCTTTTCATTTTTTCGCCTTTCGTCATCTTCTGTTTGCTTTATTTTTTTCCGCTGTCCGTACTAATCCGTTAAATGCTGAGAAGAAATATCCTCTCCATTTGTCCATATCATATTTATCAGAAATAATATCTGAAACCAGTTCTTTAAATTTATCGAGAGAACACATATTTATATTTATGGGATTCTTATCATATACAGCATCAGCCATATCCTCAAAATACACATCTTTTATCTCCCATATAGCCTGAGCTATATGCGGGTCGATATATACTCCATCGTAATCGATCTCCAGAGCTTTTTTGCTGCTCTGCCCTATCATAAATGATATGAGCTTGTCGTAATACTCAAGTCCGCTGACTTCAAAATACAGAGAAATGAGATAGTGATACATGGCCTGTGCGTCGTATGAAGCGCAGTGGTATAATTTCCCTACCTCAAAGTGTATATTTTTTACGGCTTCATAATCATCTTTTTCCTGATAATATTTTAGCTTTTCCAGCAAAAGGGTTATTACTATCTCCTCAAAGGACGCCTTAGATGCTTTTTTCTTGTTTTTCTGTCTCTGATAATCGCTTATATCTGCATACGGAGTAGCCAGACTGAAAAATCTCAGATAATCATAATTTTTATCTAAGAGCTGATATCCTTTTTCAGTCACCTTAAGCGATCCGGATTTCTTTAAATAACCCTCTTTTATCATTTTTTTCTCAAAAGACCGCAGATCTTCTATTTTCAGTTCTTCCTTAAAATACCCCGGTTGTACCAATTCTTCCCTTCCGTTGCAAAACTTGGATATATAGTCAAGGAAAACAACTTTTGCAAGTAAAGATCCCGCTTCTTTCACATTTTCTTTCTTTTTATCGGAAGTCATGTCATGATGCCTTTCGTATTTAGTCAGCCTTTTTCTGCTCGTTATTTTGTGCCATATATTCTTCATCCGGAGACAAATATGGCCTGAAATACTTATTTTCAGCACTGCTGATCTTTGCATTGTTGATATGATATTTACGATATACCACAATGCAGAACGCGATGCATAAGATGACTGCCGCGATCGCGGCTATTATTATGATCGTGTTGACGGAAGCCCCTGCGCTTTGTGCTTGTCCATCTTCACTCAGGGAAAATATGATCTCGCCGGTCTGTGGATCAACAAGAAAATAACCTGCTGTTCCTTCATTATCACCATACACGAACTCATTCCCCGATGATATGACTATGTACTGCTGTCCGTTCAGTTCTACTATCTGAGCAGGATATGTCGTACCTGAATTTTCGTCTAACATATACCATAATATATCTTCAGGGTCGTCAGCGTTGACATAGCATATTAGAGACAGCCTGCCATCGCTGCTCCTTGCTACTTTTATCTTCTCTGAAGCAAATCCCGCATCATCTTCTCTGAATTCTCCCGGAAGCGAATCTATATCCTTAGGCTCAGATATCACATACAGCGCATTACCTATCAGCAGTTCATTATCCTTGACCACATGTATATCAATAACATACTCGCTGTAACTGCCGTCAGCTGCTTCAGCGATCACTCGCTTTTGGGCATCCTCTCCTGTGATCTCCGTAGGCCCTTCTGCTCTTATACTCACCGAAGGATCTATCCCTACTGCGCTGGTACCGCAATCTATCGGCTCTCCGTCATATTCCACATAGACTGTATAGTTATACTGATCCGGAGAAAATTCAGGCACCAGCTGTCCGCAATTTATCTGCAGTTCGCTCAGTCGTGTATCTGCAGAAGTTTGATCTGTTGAGGAAGTAGTTCCTCCCGATGTAGATGAAGTGCCGCCTTGAGCCGATCCTGTTCCTGAAGATGCAGAGCCTGATGACGAACCGCCTGTGTTTCCTGAAGGCGGTGTTCCGGTTGAAGGTTCAGACGGTTGACTTCCGCTGCCTGATCCCGGATCCTCACCCGGAGTTGATGGTTCTTCGGGAAAAGACGGTTCTTCTACTATTGAGCCGCCTGAGCTGCCATATACCGTTGATCTGTCCAGATCAATAAATTTCCAGCAGCATATTACCATTGCTATCAAGAATATCGCACATACTTTTTTTGAATATTTCATCCTGCTCTCCTAAAATATATATCTAAGCTCCTATTTCTTCGTCTTTTGCGGGTGCAGCTTGTTAATATAAAAATCTGCGGCATCTTTGACATCCCCGTCAAACACCAGATGACCATTCTTCATAACTATGCCTCTTTTACAGAATTTCTTTGCATCCAAGATAGAATGGGTTACAAAAAGGAATGTTACTCCCTGCTCTATCTTCGCCGATATGATGTTTCTGCACTTTTCCCTAAATTCCCTGTCGCCCACGCTTAACGCTTCGTCAACGATCAATATATCCGGATTTATATTGATATTTATGGCAAATCCAAGCCGGGCTCTCATTCCGCTGGAATAGGTCCGCACAGGCTGGTCAATATAATCTCCAAGATCAGCAAATCTAACTATTTCCGCCTCCATCTGCTTCATTTCGGCTCTCTTTATTCCCAGAATATCTCCCCGGAAATATATATTCTCTCTCCCGGTAAGTTCCACATCAAAACCGGCTGTCAGTTCAAGAAGTGCACCTATACGGCCGTTCACCCTGACAATCCCGTCAGAAGGATAGGTGACGCCGGTTATTATCTTAAGGAGAGTTGATTTTCCTGCGCCGTTTTTTCCAAAGAAAGCTACAGATTCACCTTTTTTTATTTCAAACGAAACATTATCAAGGGATTTCTTTGTTTTATACTTTATTTTATTATTGAAAAAGGACATCAACCTGTCCTTTTCATTCTTAAACAGCTTGTACCTTTTACTTACATTCTTAAATTGTACAGCTATGATATCTTCATTTTTCATCAGAATTCTTCCTGTTTTCTATAATATATCCACTACTTCACGGTTCAGCTTTTTATATACAAAGACGGTTAGAGCAAGCAGGACTACAGTGACTGCAAAGAATCCTATCAATTCTTTTGAATTTTCCCAGAACCACTCTTTATATATGAACGAATTCCTGAATCCGTTAACTATGACAGTTATCGGGTTCAGGAGCATTATATGTCTGATCACATCGTTATCTATGCTGTGGACATCATACATTATGCCCGAAAGCCAAAACAACATCAGCGTGACTGATTTTACCAGCTGGAAAAAGTCGCTGCTGAATGTGGATAATATGCCCGAAAAAAGCGACCATATACAGAAAAGCACAAACATCAGCAACATATAAAATGGCAACTGAAGCCAATATATATCCGGCATCTTGCCGGAAAATATAAAGATCGCCATTACTATGACTAAAAGCATTATCTCCGTAAACAGATGGGACAGGCTTACAAATGTAGGGATAGTAGAAATAGGATATTTTATTTTTGTGACTAAAAATCTGTATTTTTTAATGGATCCGGCTCCGGCTACGAGCACATCTCTCATATAGAACCACGGCAAAAAACCGGCTATCAGCCAGAGAAAGTATGAGTATCCGCCTACAGAGCTGGAAACCTTCAGTCCCACTGTAAAGGCAAAATAATATACTGCCAAGGTAATGGAAGGCCTTATGATCGCCCACCACCAGCCCAGAGCGGTTCCTTTGTATGTTTTCACGAGGTCTGATTTAGCCAGTTTAAATATCGTATTTTTATATCTCAGATGTTCGGAAATTATTTTTTTTAGTGTTTTCACAGGTCCGGTTTTGCCTTTCTGAGCACTTTATTTTTCATAAGCATTCAAGTATTATATTATCACATAAGCCGTAAAAAATCCATTGCCAATTTAAATCGCTCAATTCATACATTAATATTCATAAGATATTCTGCTACATTCCACCCTTCTGTATATATCTGTCCTGCGACTTCCTTGTCTCCAACATATCTTGTATGGATATATGTCATACTTTCAATATCCTTTTCTGATTTTCTTGCCACAAAACCATAATTATGTGCATTATCTAAGATCCATTGGAATCCTTTATTTTTTCCCGTTGAAGATGAAGAAACACACATAATGTCAATTGCACAGCCTAAATGATGTTCTGTACACCCAATAGAATGATATCTTTTTTGGGCTTCATCCATATTAGTTTTTTCTGCATATCGTATCTGCCTTAATAATTGTTCCTTATTTGTCAGATAACCGTTAACTGAGCATTTTAAAGTTATCCCCTGTTTTACAGCATCTTTCTGCATGGACAACCATGCTTCAGCGGTTCTCTTCGTAATGCGGCAAAGAGCCGGTATCCCATACTGATCGCCGCTGACAAGATCCTGCGGCCTGTAATAATCTTTCACACTGTTATTTTCATCAACGAGGACAGGTAATGCTTTCTGCTGTTCATTATCCATAAGAACCCGGACCATAAAATAAATTTCATCGCCATTCTCTTTTTTTGCAGTAATACCTACATATCCCGGAGAATACGCTATCAGTTCGCCGTTTGGAAGCACTGCAGCAGTAATTGCCTGTTCGCTCTTTAGAGTCACACCTTTTTCATGCGGCATGATTTTTTCAATGAAGTTTATCTTATCACCCTGTTTAATGGTAATAAGATCGTCAAATCTCATTTCTTCATTTATATTATCCAATACGCTCCCTTGAAGGGTCCTTTCTATCTGTTCTTTTACTTCACTCACTGTGAAACTATTCTTAAAGTCATATTCTTCTTTCTCATCACTTGTCATATCGTTTAATGACAATGCATCATAGCGCCACTTCCCCGATGTATATTCCAGCTGAATCTTCAGAGGTACATACCCGGCTTCTATTTCAGATACACATTTATTTTCTTTATCATATTTTATATTCAGTGCAGCTAATATTGTATTTAAGACGCCTTCCCGGCCAATCATCGGGAAGCCTCCCCATATATAATTACCTAAGCTATAATACACGGGTACCGTTTTAGCTTTACCATTTTGCATAATTTTGATTTCGCTTTTCTCCTGCAATACATGCGGATGAGAGCCAATGATCGCATCGGCACCCATGCAGGCAGTCTTATATGCAATATATTTCTGCATTACATTAGCTCTGTTTTCATATTCACATCCCCAATGATAATATACCAATATAATTTCTGCCCCATCTGCCTTTGCCGATTCTATCTGGCTCTTAACATTTTCAAGATCTCCTTCCAAGGTTTCATCAGAAAAGCTGTTAAACAATCGCCTTGCTTCCTTATCAACCGGGTTGAGATTTAATGTGGGCACATTGCCGTTCTGCCTTGTTCTGTAAGTGAAATTTATTATACCTATCTTTACGCCTTTTTTCTCAATAACACAGTATGCCTTATCTTGTTCGTCCTTTTTTATGCCGGTCACAAGAAGCCCGTTGTGCAGACATATCTTTTTTGTTCTTACTATACCGGCATACTTAGTGTCATATATATGATTGTTAGCACACGCCACAATGTCAATCCCTGATTTAGCTATAGACTCCGCCAAATAGTCCGGTGAGTTGAATTTAGGAAATCCTGTATACTCTCCCGGCCCAAAAGTTGTTTCAAGATTGCCTATGGCAATATCTGCATTTTGAAAATATTTATAAGTGTCGGCAAAGTAATTGTCAAAATCATAATCACCTTTTATTGGGTCAAAAGCAGTTAAGATCTGGCCTCCATGTGTCATTATATCTCCGCAGATCACGCAAGACAGATCAGTACACGAATATGTCTCGCTCATAGATTCTATATTCTTTTCTTCTCTCTCGTAATAATTGCGAGAAAAATATGTTCCTTCAGCCCTTCTCGTGCCATTGAGCATCAATCGTGATAATATCAGTTTTTCATTTATTTCTTCATAACGCAAATGATTTTTTTGCGCATAATCTATGGCATATGAACCGCTTGGTGCGCAAATAGTAACTTTTTCACATCCTTTAAACACATCTTCTTCAATAGTTGCGCATTTGCCGGTCAGTATCACTTTTTTTAAGTTCACACAACCTGAGAAAGCTTCTCGTCCAATATGTCCTACACCGACAAGGCTTGCCATAGCTAAGCTACTGCAACCCATGAATGCTTCTTCATCGACATAACAAGTTTCTTTAGGTAATTCTATTATTTCCAGCATAACACAATCGGCAAACGCTTTCTTCCCAATTGTCCTTACTTTGCTTCCCAAGATTATCCTAACGAGCAAAGACCTGTTGGCAAATGCCTCATCACCTATTCTGACTACAGACAGATTGTTTATGCTGCTCGGTATAGAAACTGTAGATGATGATGCCCGCTTCGTGTTTATCAGATTTAACCCTAATAGAAGCGGATAATATTCGCTGTTCAATGCCGGTGTTTCAACTTTTTTAGGCAATATCGGCCGTGATAAAGTATAGGAGGTTCCAAAAGCCAGGTCAAAAATACAGAACATATTAAGGCTAAGTTTGCCTTTAAGCAATATCACATCTCCGGGTGATGTCTCCGCCTTTAGTTTTTGTGCGACTTCATTTTTGTTTCTGAAGAAAAATAATTTATTTGCCGGAACAGTAAGCTTTGCTCCTTCAAATATGGCATTATCTCTTATTTTTCCGTTTAAACCGATCACCGGCTTATTTTCACCAAGGATAATAAATTCATCTATTTTTTTATAATCGCCAAGTTTTTTTCCTGCTTCAACATTTAACGAATAAATCTCATCGGTGGCACTGTCTCTTTCTCCAATTATTGCGATCCGCCTGCATGTTTTTTCTTTATTTATATCTTCTAACGCAGACAGACTGGCAAAAATAGATGCAATAGAAGCATTAAAGCAATCCACATAAAGATATCGTCCTGCGACTTTATCGAGCCTCTGCCTGATGCCTGCACTGCGATACCTTAAAAATCCTCTTGAGATTTCTTCATCCGTAAAACCATAATGCTTTGCGAAGGCAAAGACCATTAGAGCATTATAAACATTGTCCTTACCTACTATCCTTATCTTCAGATGTGTTATATTATTTTCATACTGTATGTCAAACTCCAAGAATTCATCATTTTGCACTATATTTTTTCCGATGTAATCAGCCTCTTCATTATTTATCCCAAATGTAATGATTTTTCCGCTAAAATCATATGTTTTTAGTATTTCATCATCAATATTTATGACGCCGACCACATTGTCATTCTTTCTTACCCTATCAAAACTGGTCTTATCTTCTATAAGATTTTCTTTTGTCCGATATGTTGAGAGGTGCTGCGCTGTATCTATGTTTGTAATGCCATACATATCCGCGCAAATCGTCCTTGCTTCCCGTTCAACTAATCCAGGTGACCCTCCCCCGCATTCCTGAATATGGAAATTATAATTAAAGTTGCACCTTTGGATCCACTGGTTTACTATTTCTGTCAAATTATTTAAGTTTTCTCCATTTTCTCCGCTCAGAAATACCTTGTATCTTTCCGTGAAAACGCATTTTGCTAACATGGTAGATGTTGTTTTGCCGGCCGATCCGGTAATTCCTATTGTCGGCATCGGTATCACATTTTTTACATACTGACCCAGCTTGATCCAACCTTCATAAGGATTATCAATATAAATAGACGGGTAGCTCTGACCATTTTCATTTTTAACTGTTCTGGGAGTGATCACGATCAATCCACTTTTTATCTGCTCTACTATATCCTTTTCACTGGCCTTTTGATTAAAAAAGACATCAAAAATTACCCTTATCCCGGTATTTTTTCTTGTTTTATGAGTTATAACTTCTGCAACGGGCTTATCGGCTATATGTTCAAAATCTGCGGGTATAACTGACGAATCACCATCAAATACTATCTGGCAGATCTTCCTCAATGTGAATTCAAATTTCTCACCGTTCCACACATTATAAATATCGTTCATTTTTATCCTCCATCAAATGACTTTTACAATTGTTCTAAATATTCATTTAGTGTTATTCCTCGTTCATGAACATATCTTGCTATATCTAAATCCCCTATATACCTTATATGCCAAGGCTCATATATGCCTCCTGTTATATGTTCTTTTCCCAGAGGATTCTTTATCATAAATCCGTATTTATAGCAGTTATCATCGATCCACTTATATACTTCTTCATTTTTGGTCATCTGGATACCGCTTTCATCAATCCAACCTCCTAGATCTAAAGCGAGCCCTAACTGGTGCTCGCTGAATCCTGCCGGAGCTCCAAGTTCCTTTGCTCTTTTTTCGCCATATCTCCTTGCCTGGATCGACAATGCTTCGATTTGATCGTTATATGACCTGTATGCGCTGGTAACCCGCATGACAACATCCTCTTTCGCAGCTTGAACAGCCATTGCCGTATACGCATCCAGACATTTTTTTGACACAAGCAGGTCTGCCTTTAAATTCCACAGCCATGTACCTTTTGGTATCCTGACCAGATCGTCTGGTATGTCATCAGGTAGCAAACCATTATTCCTCGTTATAAGCAGTGGAAATCTCACACCATTCTCTGACGCTTTCACCGTTACATTTATTATCATTTCTATGTCCCCAGTGACAGCGTGTATCTGAGTATTTCCGGCTCCGTTACCTATCAACCGTCCTGTCCTTAAGACAGAAGCGGCTTTTCCGTTTGTACTTAAAAAAACTACATCCGGATACTCGTGCTTTATTTCGGCTAACTCATCATTTATTTCTCCAGCTGACATAAAAATAACATTTTTATCCATCATAGTAATCGATAACCTCTTTCTTTAATGTACAAATGTTTTAACTTGAATATAAAGTTTTATTTTTCTATAACTTTGATGTTTCCCTTTAACAGCCTTTTTTTAATTACTTCATTGAATCCGACCGGTACGACTACTTGTTGAAGTTTACTACAGTTTTCAAACACATCTCTTCCTAAAAATAATAAGTTACCGCTAAATTCTACATACTTTAAATTCGTGCAGTTCTCGAAAGCTTTATTCCCTACAAAGCGAACATTCTCTGAAAAGTAAACTTTTTCCAAATTCTTGCAGTTCCTAAATGCCAGGCTTCCTATATGCCTGACATTTTGACCCACATGTACGATGTTTACATTTTGATTGTTAAGGAAGGCTTTCATGTAAATTTTCTTTATAGGTTTTCCTCCCACCTTCTTATTTATTCGAATATTTTTCTTCTTGCTCATGCATCTTTTCACTGACGCATACTCATTAAAAATATTATATATGACATTATGAGAGTTATATTTCAAATAATTGGATTCATCAATATATCTCTGGTCAGATGTGTTTATCCCAAATACGCTGTCTACCCTTTCATCAAGCTTCATTTTAGAACTTCCTTTTAACAGCAGGGCATCTCCCCTATTGACATTTGTTTCTAACCATTTTTCCAGTTCTTTTTCCTTTTCTATGCACACAGATCTGTCAGCATGTTTTTTCAAGAACTTACGAATATTTCTTGCTTCTTTACCGTAAAAGACAATATGATCTAAGGAATACGAGTCTATCGTCTCGGCTACCTTCTTATTGATCTCTTCTATTGCATCTCCTGCGCCGGTTATATCCCCTATTACAGCAACTTTCTTGCTCGACTTTTTTATTTGGATTTCATCAAAAATATTTAAAGAGCTTCCCATAGATTCCAAGGAAGCATTATAGCAGTCCAAAAAAAGCGTTACTCCGGCTGTTTTTACAATATTTTGTCTCGTACCGGATGTTCTAAATTCTTTAAGACCTCTCACTATATTTTCATCTTCCATATTAAAATGTTTTGCTACGGCAAATGCGCAGACCGCATTTAGCACATTATGTTTTCCTAAAACACATATCTCTGCCGGCACCCTTTTATCTTTGTAGACCACATCGAAAAATGTATGATCTCCCGACATTCGTATATTATCTGCAAAAAACTCAGCTGCTTTGTTATCCACAGCATAATAAGTATATCTGCATTCCGGGTGTGCATCTATCAGCAAGTTGTCATCACCATTAAGATATAGCATTCCTCTTTTGTTCATGCCTTCGATCACCCCAAGTTTATTTATCATGAGATCATTTTTTGAGTCATAATTTCCGATATGAGCTGTGCCTATGTTGGTCACGACTGTAACATCAGGCAGTATCATTCTTGAATGTCTTGAAGCACCTCCCGGTCGTCCTCCGCCTATCTCCTGAACATATATCTGGCAGTTAGCAGGTATTCTTTGCAGATTTATTCCTATTTTGACCTGCACATTAGTGTTTCTCAAATTTTTTCTTGTTTCAAAATGCTGGCATAAAACACTATATATCATATCTTTAGTTGATGTCTTGCCTACGCTTCCAGTAACTCCTATGAACTTTGTATCCAGGAATTGACTCCTATACCATGCCATTACTTTTATATGAGCTTCTGTGGGGTCATCTATTACAATATGGGGAATAAAAAAAGGTAGCTTCCGATAAGAAAAAATAAACAGTCCTTTTCGAGTAACTGCTTTAAGTACAAGTCTGAGCCTTAGAAATTCATTTTGCTGCTTTTTATCATTTCTATCATTGAATTGTCTTCTATAGAAAAAAATATTACCAGGTTCTATTTCAAATGATCTGGTACATATCTGATTGACAGAATAGTCCTTCATATATCTATATCTGGATGGAAGATCCTCGCATATGACATCAAATATATCTCCAAGGGTGATGATCTCATCCCACCTCCGGCTTCCTCTCATTCTTTTCTCTGTCTCTAAGAATCTTTTTTCACGATATGCATCGTCTCCCCATTTAACAGGTCTATTTAAAATTTCGATTGAATTGTTATTTATGGCTGAACTGCAAACAGGGATATAGCCTTCTTTGATGATCTCAATATTCTTTTTTCTTTTGCCAATCTCAAATTTATATGCAGCTGATGCTTTTCCTCTTATATTTCCGAGCGAATATAAAATCCTCGTATTCCTGAACCGCATCGTTCTATAACTTCTTTTTGGAGCAACTGAAGGCCCCGACCCGATCACGCAGTCGAATCCATAAGTTCCTATATTTTTTTTGAGAGAACCCTGCCCGTTTTTAAAATCGGCATACGCTATGAAAAAATCTGCACCTGCCTTTTTAAGGCATTTCCTCACATGTAATACCTTACGGCGGAATTTATTGATGTGTTCGGTACCTTCGTCGTCAAACCTTGCGATCCCTATCTTTATGTCGTTCAAACAGATCGTGGCATGATCATAGTCTGCTACATTAAAAAAATTAACCTCATCTCCATATGCCGCAGTCAACGCTCCCTTGGAACAGTATATTAAAAGGTCCGGTTCTTCAAAGTCATCGAAAAGCTTAACTGCCTTATCTACTGTGTCCATAAATTGTGCAGGTATATCTCCCAGCGCTACGATATGAGGAGCAGGTCTTATATTTTTTGAAACATATATTTGACTGACATTCACCTTTCTTTTCATAGGAAAAGTTATGGATGATATTAAAACATCCCAATAAAACCTGAGGATCTTGCCTAAAGAATTGAATCTTTTTTTAACTTTCAGGAACTTTAAATCCATTTAAATTTTATAATATTCTTTTGACAGAATATCTTTCCTTTCTATTCATATTTTAAAAGAAAATTTTACAAGCATAGATCGTCATATCAATGTGTATCCGCCATCCACGCAGACTATCTGGCCCGTCGTATAGTCTGAAGCATCAGAAGCAAAGTAAATTGCTAATCCTGCCAGATCTTTATATGGTTCTCCAAATCGCTTTTGAGGTATATTACGCAATAATTCCCTTTTTACCTCCTCATCCTCAAATAACGGTCTCGTCATTACTGTTTCAAAGTATCCCGGCGCGATTGCATTAACTGTGATATTTTTTTCAGCCCATTCCACAGCTAAAGCTCTCGTCATCTGCGCTACGGCACCTTTTGCCGCCATATACGAAATGATATTAGATCTGGATACAACTTTATAATCTATCGATGAAATATTTATTATTTTGCCTTTCACATTATTCTCTATCATAGACTTTCCGACCAATTGGCACGCAAGGAATGTTCCTTTTAATTGTACATTCTGCACATGATCCCACTCTTCTTCTGATAAGTCCACTGTATCTTTTCTTACATTTACGCCTGCGCTGTTGACCAAAATATCTATTTTTCCAAATTCATTCTGAACTCTGTCTAACAGTTCCTCTATAGATTTTTTAACTGTAATATCCACAGCCATCCCTAAAGCTCTATTTCCGGTAGACTCCTGTATTTTTTGCGCTACAGATCCACACTCCGGTTCATGTCTGCTGGATACGATAAGTTTTGCCCCTGCTCCGCTAAGCCCAAATGCAATACCTTCTCCTATTCCCCTTGTTCCTCCTATTACAAGAGCAACTTTATCTTTGAGTGAAAACATGTCCATTACCGTCTCCTTTCTTGAACTTAATTTTCCACAGCCGTAAATATCAGCTTTGTAAGCATTTCTTTAAATCCTACACCGGTTTTTTCAAACATTATGCTATAAATACTGTGTTCCCCCAGTCCCGGTACTGTATTGATCTCGTTAAAATAAATCTGACCATCTTTTGTCAAGAAAAAGTCCACTCTTGCCAATCCTCTGCAATCAAGCTTTTTATAGATCTGCTCTGACTGCCTGATAAATTCAGCAGCTAAATCCTGATCCAGCTCTGCGGGTATGGTTTTCTTTGATACTGAAGTCTGTTTTGTTTCATAATCGTTTATTGCACCTTCCGGCACTTCCAGCTGGCATAATGCACCAAACTCCAATTGTTGATTTCCCATTACCGCTACTTTTATTTCTGCTCCCGTTATCTGCTGCTCTATCAAAATTTTGTCGTCAAATAAAAATGCTTCTTCAATTCCGGCTTCCAGTTCTTTTTCGTTGCATGCTCTGGTTATCCCTACCGATGTGCCTCCATTGGCTGGCTTCACAAAAACGGGATATCCAAAATAAATGAAGGACTGGAGATCTGTATGATCCTTTCTGTAATCTGTTTTTCGTAAGATCACACATTCCGGTTGTTTCAATCCGCATAAGTCTGCAAACATTCTTGTGATCTCTTTGTCTAATCCGCATGCCGAAGCAAGCATTCCTGATCCAACATAAGGTATTCCGGCCAGATCTAACAGCCCCTGTATGCGGCCATCTTCTCCCCCATATCCGGCAATAAGCGGAAATGCTATATCAATATGCACAGTAGTATATTTATCTCCCTCTAAAATTATGAGATCATTATTTCCGTAAATCGGCGTTATGAATGCCGGCCTGTTGTCTGACCTTTTTAGCCAGGCATCCCCGTCTTTGATCTCCTCTGTTGTCGCATCTGTCAAAAGCCATTGGCCATCCGGCGTTATACCGACTTTTATCACATTAAAAATCTCACGGTCGATATTTCCTATAGCATCGCCAAAAGCTCTGCACCCTGCATAATATTCCATGCTATGCCCGCCGAAGATAGTCATTACATTTTTCTTTTCTGAATTCATACGCCTCCAGATTCCTTTCTTTTTCTCAGATTCAATAAAATTTCTTAGTTCTGATATCTAAGATACCGTCTTTTATTATTTTTCTGGCCATTTTTACAAACTCGTCCGAAATATCACTGGCATAAAATGCACTTTTATTTCCATTTTCCAAAGCAAGCATATTATTATCCCACAGATACTGCTTTACTTCCTCAGCAACTATTTTCGATGGGTTTACGACCGATAAATTTCCGTATGCGGTTCTTATCTCCTCTTCAAGCAATGGGTAATGAGTACATCCGAGCACCAGGGTATCTATAGCATTTTCCTTTATAAAATCATTAAGATAATAACCGATCACCGCTTGTACCACCGATGTGTCTCCGACCCCCTCTTCGATCACCGGTACAAATAGCGGACAGGCTTTTGATCGGACTTTAAATTTTCCTCCGCATTTTGTTATGGCTTTTTCGTATTGATGGCTTTCTACAGTGACTTTTGTACCGATAACGCCTATCGTTGAACCCGGATCACATTGCTCTACTATATATCTGGCTGTCGGAGTTATCATTCCTACGACCGGGAGTCCCGGATATCTGTTTTTAAGCAATTCCATGCAGGTGGCGCTTACCGTGTTGCAGGCTATGACGATAGCTTTGACATGGTTATCGACCAAAAAATCCGCTATCTGTACTGAAAATTTTTTTATAGTATCTACTGATTTTGAACCATATGGAGTTCGCGCCGTGTCTCCAAAATATATAAAGTTTTCATCAGGCAGCAGGTCTGACAAGTATGTAACTACAGTCAGCCCTCCCAGACCGGAATCAAACACGCCGATAGGTCTGTTATCATAAGATTCCATCTATTCATTTCTCCTAAAAAATCGCATATAATATTTTTTGTACGCGACATTTGATTTATTCGTCTTATGCCTAAATGACAAAAATCATTAAAAACTGGCATATATTGTCATGTCAATTATACCCCCCCCCGGTATATAAAAGTCAACCCCCCCCCCGACGAAATTAAATCTCCCGTCAATGTTGAAATTTCAATTCTTCCATCAGATTTTCCCCTTGATCCAGAGCATGTTGGACAAAAAAAGACACATCATCTCTGATGTGTCTTTCAGTATTAAAAAATATTCTTGGAAAACCTCTTTATTTTCTTCCTGCTATAGCATTTGCAGCATCGCCGGATACCGCTCCTGTTCCGCCTATTACAGTTATCACATCAAGGCTGTGATCTGCAACATACTCTGCTGCGCTGGATGTGTTTCTGTCATTGACAAGGAACAGCGGTGATGACATGGACATGGCCAGTGGACCTCCTGTCAGTCCATCTGGGAAATCATCTCCTGATGCGATCACTATGGTGTCGCTTCCATCAGCAAAGAACTTATCGGCTATTGCTTTTGATGTAGTATATCTGTTGCTTCCGGCTACACGCTCTACTGCTCCGTACTGGCGCAGCTCTGTTCCAACCGTTGTTGTAACTGCCCCTGTTCCACCGATCAGATAGAACCTGTCTGTATCAAAAGTAGAAAGGAGGTCCTTTTGTTCATCGTAGAGGGATGTATTTACCAGAAGTATAGGCTTACCAACCGCTGAAGCTGATAAGCTGTCAGCGAATGATGATGCTGAGCATACCAATATATCTTCGTTTGTCACTCCGGATTCTTTCAATATGCTCATGTTGGTTTCATATCTGTTCGCTCCGCCAAGTCTCTTTACATTGTATCCTGATGAAGTCAGGCTGTTGGCGAAATTCCTGGATACTACGCCTTCTCCGCCAAGGAGATATATTGTACCGTCTTTGCTGGCATTTGCATCTATGTAATCTTTTACATAGCTTTCCATCCTTGAGTTTACGACGAGGATAGGAGCGTTTTTCACCTTAGCCAGATAACTGCCTGCAAGGGCGTCAGCATAATTATCGCCATAAGCTACTACGATATTATCAAATTTATCTACACCCTGCTGCTCTTTTAGAGCATTTGCTACAGCGAATGCTGTTTCATATCTGTTTGCCCCTGAATAGCGGTCGATCGTCGATTCAGATGATGCTGTGCAGGTTATGCTCACTACATTACTTTCCGCATTTGCATCTGCGTCCTGATTGCTCACAGCCAGCACTTTATAATAATATGTCCTGCCTGCGGATGCTGAGGAGTCTGTATAGCTCGTACCAGTTGTAGATAAAACTCTCGTATAAGCTCCATTGGCGTTTGTAGCTCTGTAAACATCGTATCTGTCTGCGCCGAGTACAGTACCCCATGATATCACCGGTTTTCCCGCACTGTTGGTGCCCTTTGTCAGAGTTGGCGCTTCCATTTTAGCAATTTGCGCTGTCACATTGCTCGTTATGCTTACATTAGGATTTGCAGTATTATATGCTTTTACTTTATAATAATATGTCCTGCCTGCTACCACAGAAGTGTTGTTAAGCGCAGTACCCTCAACTGTAGCTAAACTATAATATGTTCCGTTGGCGCTGCTTGCTCTGAGCACTTCATATCTGTTGGCATATGGGACTTTTTCCCATGAAACTCTGATACCGCCGTCTATGATGCTGGTGGTAACGACCGGCTGTGATAATTTGCCTGTTGTCACCTGTGCTGCTGTACTATAGTCTGAATTGCCGTCAGGGTTATTTCTATTTACCGCTCTTACTTTATAATAATATGTTGTCTCCGGAGCAAGGTTGCCCAGGATGCAGCTTGTACCTTCCAGTTCAAATACTTTTTCAAATCCTGAGTTAGGGTTTGTGGATCTATATACTTCGTACAATGGTTCGCCCGCCACTTTATTCCAAGTAACTCTTACATTATTGGACGCAGGATCTAATACAGCGGTAACTCCTGTAGGGGTGAGCAGATATTCATTGTTATATACAGTTTCGCTCATCTTGCCTACATATGTGGCATCTGAATAGAAGTATGGCCTTACGGCAAAGTAATAAGCAGCGCCCGGTGTTGGTTCCGTATAAGTTACAGATGTTGCCGTTGTCGAGTTACAGAAATTAAGAGTCTGTGAAAAAAAGTCTGTAAATACGACATGAGATTATCCTTCTATGGTAA
>ERZ826764.1895-NODE-1895-length-22214-cov-4.092197_pt1 | contig 22214 bp, 17 predicted proteins | sample MGYA00519870_ERZ826764 | MGnify/ENA primary metagenome ERZ826764 (study PRJEB31778, sample SAMEA3449239) | human gut metagenome | biome: human gut; feature: human-associated habitat; material: faeces | place: United Kingdom | collected 2010/2012 ...
ATATTGACGGTTCGTGATAGTTATAAAAAGATACTGAAAAATCTATGCTGTTTTTATTATAAAAAGATATAATACCGTCTTATATAAGACGGTATTTAGAAACTTACATGTTTATAATATAGATAAAAGAATTTCTAATAAGGTAAATATTTTAATTGCAAGGCGTGAATGGTACAATTATTAATATAAAATAAAAAAGTTCCGAAGAACTTTTTCTAATCACCTAAGTGATGTCATGTTACTGACGCTTTAGCATAAGCTTTATTTTAACTGTGTTGTGTTATTTTGAATGATCAAAACCTATTTGTTTTGACATGAATAGAATAACGCTAAAGAAAGGGGATGTCAATAGTGAAAAATAGAGAAAAGATAAAATATTATATAGGTGTAGATGTTGGTACGAATTCTGTAGGATGGGCAGTTATTGATGAAAATGGATACTTATTAAACAAAGGAAAACATCATTTATGGGGATCACGTTTATTTGATCAAGCACAAACTGCGCAAAATCGTAGAAATTATCGTTCGTCACGTAGAAGATATAATAAACGAAGAGAACGAATTAGATTATTACAAATGATTATGAGTGATATGGTATTAAAGGTTGATTCATCTTTTTTTATTCGCTTAGAAAAAACAACTTTTTTAGATAAAGAGGATAAAAAAGCTATATTAAAAGATAATTATAAAATGAATTATAATTTATTTTGTGATGAAGATTATAATGACAAAGACTATTTTAAAAATTATCCAACAATCTATCATTTAAGAAAGAAATTATGTGAAAGTGATGAAAAAGCAGAACCAAGATTAATTTATTTAGCTTTACATCATATTATTAAATATCGTGGGAATTTTTTATATGAAGGACAAGAATTGCATTTAGAACCATCAAATAAAGAAGATGATTTAAAAATTCTTTTTGATGTTCTTGGTAAGAATAATGATACAATTTATAATATTAGCGATGAACAAATTCAATTTATATTAAAAACTGTTGTTGAAAATATTTCTAGAACAGCAAAAGTAAGTAAATGTATATCTCAATTAAAATTAAATAATGAAGATAAAAAAGTAGTTAAAGAATTTATTAATGGACTTGTTGGAAATAAGTTTAATGTAAGTAAATTATATATACGTGATGAGGATTTACAATTTGATAATGAAGATTTGAAAATGCAATTTTCAAATAAATCTTATGAAGAAAATATTACTGAATATGAAAATATATTAAAAGAAAAAATGGAATTTATAGATTTGATGCAACAATTTTATAGTTGGATTGAATTAAGCAAAATAGTTGGTTCCGATAGTCAACATGCTTCAATTTCAGATGCAATGGTTAATATTTATGAAAACCATGGAAAAGATTTAAGAATTTTAAAAGAAATGATGTTAAAAATTGGTAAAGAAGAATATGACGAAATGTTTAAACCAACTTCAAAGAATATTGTCAATTATTATAATTATATAAATCCTGTAGCGTGGTCAGGGGATAAAACGGATGGTTTCTATAAATATGTAAAGAAAGCAATTGAAAAATCAGATGATTCAAGAAAAGATGAAATTCTTGAAAAGATTGCTAATGAAACCTTTATGTTAAAACAAACTAGTAAAAATAATGCTTATATTCCTTATCAAATGCAAAAAGATGAACTTATAAAAATATTAGATCATCAAGAAAAATATTATCCTGTTTTAAAAGAAAATAGAGATAAAATTATTTCAATTCTAGAATTCAGAATTCCTTATTATTATGGACCTTTAAATGGTAACGAACAATTTGGCTGGCTAAAAAGAAAAAAAGGTAAAGAAAATGAAAGAATATTACCATGGAATCACCAAGAAATAGTTGATATACAAGAAACAGCAGCTCAATTTATTAATAGATTAACCAATTATTGTACGTATCTGCCAATGGAAAAAGTAATGCCTAAAAAATCATTAACATGTTCCATGTATGAAGTATTGGCGGAAGTTAATAAAATAAGAATTGATGGAAAATTGTTACCTATAGATACAAAAAATAAAATGATAGAAGATTTATTTTATAAAAGTAAGAGAAAAACCGTTAAAGAAAAAGATCTAATTAATTGGTTAAAGCAAAATCAATTAAAAGTTGGTGAAATAACAGGTTATCAAAAAGAAAAAGCATTTTCATCTTCATTAGCAACATGGATTGATTTTAAAGAAATTTTTGGTGAAATAAATGATAGTAACTATAATTTAATTGAAAAAATTATAGAAGATATGACGATTTTTAATGAAGGAAGTATTTTAAAAGAAAGATTAAAAAATGTTCATAATTTAGATCAAAATAAAATCAAGAAAATTATGAAATTAAAATATTCTGGTTGGTCAAGATTGTCTAAAAAGCTTATAGATGGTATCAGAGCAGATAATAAATTTGGTTCAAGTGTTTCTGTATTAGATGTAATGAAGGAAAGCCATATGGTTTTAATGGAAATTATCAATGATAAAGAATTAGGTTTTAAACAAATCATTGAAAAAGAGAATTTTAAAGATGAAACAGATTCTTTTACATATGAAGACATTGAAAACTTAGCAGGATCTCCAGCCCTTAAAAGAGGAATATGGCAAACGTTACAAGTTATTGAAGAAATTAAACATTACATGGGATATGAACCTAAAAATATTTATATAGAATTTGCTAGGGAAGACCAAGAAAAAGTTAGATCTACAACTAGAGTAAAAAAATTAAAATCAATATACAAAGATTTAAAGAATCTATTAGATAATCATGGAAATGAAGTATTTGCTAATTTAAATAAGCAAGACGAAAAAAACTCTATTGAAACAAGATTATATTTGTATTACACCCAACTAGGAAAATGCATGTACAGTAAAGAAGAATTGGATATAGATAAATTATCAGATTATGAAATAGATCATATTTTTCCTAGAACACTTACAACGGATAATAGCTTGGATAACTTAGTGTTAGTTAAGAAAAAAGAAAACCAAAGAAAATTAGATGATTTAGTTTTATCTTTAGAAATAAGAAATAAAATGGAAGTTTTTTGGAAAAAACTATACGATAATGGATTAATAACACAAACAAAATATTATCGATTAATAAGAAATGAATTTAGACCGGATCAAATTGATAAATTTATTAGTAGGCAATTAGTAGAAACAAGACAGATCACAAAACATGTCGCTAATATTATTGAAAATCATTATAAAGGAACTAAAGTATTTACAGTAAGAGCAGATTTATCTCATGAATTTAGAGAAAAATATGGAATATATAAAAATAGAAATGTAAATGATTTTCATCATGCTCATGATGCTTATATTGCTTGTATTATTGGACGATACATCCAAGTAAGATTTCCGGGATTGGAAGCAAAATATATTTATGGTCAATATATGAGAAATTTAAAGAAGAAAAAGTATGATGTTGATAAAGAAAATCATGGATTTATCATAAATAGTATGAAGTATGAATGTATTGACGAAGATACAGGAGAAGTTATTTGGAATCCAGAACGAATTTTAGATTATATTAAGTGTTTTAATTATAGAGATGTATATATAACTAAAAAATTAGATACAAATAACGATAAATTATTCGATGTAAAGATTTTGAAAAATGATAAAAATAGCCTGAAAAGGGAAACGTTTGCTAAAATTCCAGTAAATAAATTCCGTAAAGATATACACAAGTATGGCGGATTTAGTAGTTTAAAAAATGATATTGTAGCTGTTGAAGGAAAGAAGGGAAAGAAAATAGAGAGAAAAGTTGTAAATCTTCCTATTTTATTACGCAATGCCTCTATCGAAGAACAGCAAAATTATATCATGGAAAATAATGGATATAGTGACGTTAAAATAATTAAGAAGATAAAGAAAAATCAACTAATTGAAATAGATGGTATATGTTATTATTTAAAATCAGCTGATGAACTAGATACAGCTTATCAATTGATTCTATCAAGAGATGATAACGAGATGATATATCGTATTGATAGAGCTATTCAAAATAATGATTTTAGTTATTTTGATAACAAAAAAGAAAATATTGATGAATTATATAGATTGATTTGCCATAAAATGATAGAAAATTATCCAAAATATAAGAAAAAGGTATATGGATTTATTAAAGAAAGAGAAGAAAAATTTTTTGAATTAGATAATCCTCAAAAATGTATCGTTATTTTTGAAATGATTAGTATTATGAAAAGAGGAGAACAATATATTAACATACCATTTGAACCATATAATTTAAAAAATGAAAGAAAAGGGAGACTTAATGGGCAATCAATATTGCTAGATAATACTTACTTTTATGATGTTTCTATAACAGGTATCTATTCAAAAAAATATAAGTTATGACATGGAGAACAGTAGTTGTAACTAATAAAGCAAAATTATCTTATAAAAATGACTACTTGATTGTAAGAAATGATGAAGTAAAATTAATTCATTTATCAGAAATTAATACTCTTATCATAGATACAACAGCAGCAACCATGACTTCCTACTTAATATCTGAAATGTTAAGTAGGAAGATTAAGATAATTATTTGTGATAAAAAAAGAAATCCACAAGGAGAAATAGTACCTTATTATGGAAGTCATAATACAAGTGAACAAATTTTTAAACAAATTGAATGGGATGATTATTGTAAGACAATTTGGACAAGGATCATTGAAGAAAAGATTATTAATCAAGCGAACTATTTAAAAGAATTAGAAATTGATAGCTATAAGATGTTATATGATTATGTTGGTGACTTAGTTTTATTTGATGAAACAAATAGAGAAGGTCATGCAGCAAAAGTATATTTTAATTGTTTGTTTGGGAAAAGTTTTAGTAGAGAAGATCCAAATGATATTAATTATTCATTAAATTATGGATACACTATATTATTATCACAATTTAATAAAGAAATTGTTTCGCAAGGTTATTTAACACAAATAGGTATTAAACATCATAATGTTTATAATTGGTTTAATTTGTCTTCGGATTTGATGGAACCATTTAGACCATTGATAGATAAAATAGTGAAAGAAAATTTTAATGAAAGATTTGATGGTGGTATGAAAGTAAAATTAGCTGATGTATTAAATCATAAGGTTAGAATAAAGGGAAAAGATCAATATGTTTCTAATGCTATTAGCATATATGTTAAAAGTGTATTTAATGCTATAGAAAAGAAAGATGTTGACTTATTAACTTTTTTTGAATATGAGTTATAGGTATATGAGAATAATTTTATTTTTTGATTTACCGTCAGTTACATACAGCGACCAAAAAGAATACAGTAAGTTTCATAAATTTTTGATAAAAAATGGTTATATAATGATGCAAGAAAGTGTATATGCTAAATTGGCATTAAATAATTCTGTAGTATTAAGTGAAAAAGAAAAATTAAAGAAGAATAAACCAGCTAAAGGATTAGTGCAAATATTGGTAATAACTGAAAAACAATTTTCACGAATGGAATATATCATTGGTAATAAAAAAACAGATGTAGTAGATACTGAAAGTAGGTTGATTATACTATGATCATGAAAATATCAGGATTTGATATGGAAATAGATATTAATAATGAAAAAACGAATATATTATTAATTAGTGATAGTAAGCTTTTTGGTAGAATTTGTTTTGATCTTATTAGGAATAATGATGAAAATATTGTTTTCGTATTAGATAATAAAATAGTTAATACGAAAGATATTTTAATTATTAGTGACATTATGAATTTTGATATTAATAATAAAATGATTATTTCTAAATTATATAATCAAATGTCAAATGATCTGATTTTAGATAGTGATATTGAAAATGAAATTAAGAAGCATTATATAGAAATAGTGAAAAAAATATATGATGAAGTTGATAATTATAATGTTGATATAAATATAAATGAAGAATTAGATTTCATAAAGCTTTTTAAAATGATGGGTGTTGAAATACATAATAGTTATGATTGTCTAATAAATAAAATCATTGACTTATTAGAGATTTATTCTGAATTATGTAATCAAACAATTGTATTTATAAATATTTTAAATTATTTTTCAAATGAAGAAATCAACGAAATATCAAAATATATTGGTTATAAAAAAATAAGTGTTTTATTTTTAGAAAATAGTTATAATAAAGATGTGTATTTTGAAAATAAATATGTCATAGATGATGAATTCTATGATTATATCGTTCATAATAACAAAAAGTAGTGTGGCTTTTAACGTTATAAAACCTAATTTGAGGTTTTATAGTTGTGTTATTTTGAATGATTACAAAACATGAAAAACTATTCAAGAGAGAAAAAGCTTGTTTTATAGTTGTGTTATTTTGAATGATTACAAAACTTACATTGACACTGATAGCGTTAAGTATGTGTTTTATAGTTGTGTTATTTTGAATGATTACAAAACTTGTGATTTAAATAGTAGTTCTTCAACAAAGTTTTATAGTTGTGTTATTTTGAATGATTACAAAACCTATGAGAAGTAGATCTATTCTAGATATTGGTTTTATAGTTGTGTTATTTTGAATGATTACAAAACAGATGATGTTGATTTCAATATTCAGAGATTGTTTTATAGTTGTGTTATTTTGAATGATTACAAAACTTTGATGTGTTCCAACATACTCAAATGATCGTTTTATAGTTGTGTTATTTTGAATGATTACAAAACCTCAATAAACACTTTGCTATACTTCTTTTTGTTTTATAGTTGTGTTATTTTGAATGATTACAAAACCAATTTCTGGCATCGGAGGCTGTCGCGTAGGTTTTATAGTTGTGTTATTTTGAATGATTACAAAACAAATTTCCCTAAATATCATTCTTATATGGTGTTTTATAGTTGTGTTATTTTGTATCGGGTATCTAATAATAATTTGTTGTTGTCACTAAATACTGGTGGCAACTTTGTCAGATACAGATTTGCCTGTATAAAAAATCTTTGTTTTAAAATTGAATGTACGAAATGTAGCGATAAACACTACATTTTTTTAATTCTAGACAAGAATATGAATTTATGTCATAATAGTCAAGCTATTACAAAAGAAAGGAATGACGTTATGATATCAACACAAAATGTATCTTTAAGATATGGAGATAGAGCTTTATTTGAAAATGTTTCTGTTAAATTTACTGAAGGAAACTGTTATGGAATTATTGGTGCTAATGGGGCTGGTAAATCTACATTTTTAAAAATCTTATCAGGAGAAATTGAACCTAATAAGGGAGAGGTTATTATTGAACCTCATAAAAGATTATCAGTATTAAAACAAGATCACTTTGCTTATGATGAAAATAAAGTTGTAGAAACAGTAATTATGGGTAATAAAAGACTTTATGAAATCATGCAAGAAAAAGAAAGATTATACGCAAAAGAAGATTTTAATGATGAAGATGGTATTTTACTTGGTGAATTAGAAGGTGAATTTGCGGATATGGATGGATGGAATGCAGAAGCTGATGCAGAAACAATGTTAAATGGTTTAGGAATTACTTCTGAATTTCATGATATGTATATGAAAGATCTTGATGGTAATCAAAAAGTAAAAGTTTTATTAGCGCAAGCTTTATTTGGTGATCCTGATATTTTATTATTAGACGAACCAACAAACCACTTGGATTTAAAAAGTATTAATTGGTTAGAAAACTTCTTATTAAATTTTAAAAATACTGTCATCGTTGTTTCTCATGACCGTCATTTTTTAAATAAAGTATGTACACATATTGCGGATATTGATTATAGCCGTATTCAATTATATGTAGGAAACTATGATTTCTGGTATGAATATAGCCAAATGCAAATCCAACAAGCAAAAGATCAAAATAAAAAAGCAGAAGCTAAGAAAAAAGAATTAGAAGAATTTATTGCACGATTCAGTGCCAATGCTTCTAAAGCAAAACAAGCTACATCAAGAAAAAAATTATTAGATAACTTAGAAATGGTAGATATTAAACCATCTCTTAGAAGATATCCTTTTATTGGTTTTAAACCAGGGAGAGAAGTTGGAAATATTGTTTTAAATGTTGAAGGTCTTACTAAAGTAGTTGATGGAGAAAAACTTATTAATAATGTTTCATTCTCTATTCAACCAAATGAAAAAGTAGCTTTTGTAGGAGATGATAAAGCAACTGAAGCTTTCTTTAAAATCATTATGGGTGAAGATGAAGATTATGAAGGAGAATTCAAATGGGGAATTACGACATCACAATCTTATTTTCCTAAAGATAATTCAAAATACTTCAATGATTGTGAATTAAGCCTAGTTGATTGGTTAAGACAATTTACTGATGGTAATGTTTATGAACAAGATTTAAGAGGATGGTTAGGACGTGTTCTTTTTTCTGGAGAAGAAGCGTTAAAGAAAGCCAATGTCTTATCTGGAGGAGAAAAGGTAAGATGTATGCTTGCTAAAATGATGATGGAAGATGCGAATGTTCTTGTTTTTGATGAACCAACAAACCATTTAGATCTTGAATCAATTCAAGCATTAAACCAAGGTCTTATTCAGTTTAAAGAAAATATTCTCTTTACATGTCATGACCACCAATTTGTACAAACGATTGCAAATAGAATTATTGAATTTAATAAAGAGGGCATTATTGATCGTTTATCAACTTATGATGAATATTTAGAATATAAAGAAGACTTAGAAAACAAATAGAGGACTTCATTGAAGTCCTCTATCTTTTTAATGTTTTTATAAGGGAAGGAAATTTGAAAAAAATTCTAAGAAAGATGTTTAAATATTATTTATCTTTCTTGACTATAATATAAACATTGATTGTGAACTGAATATTTCTTTTCAAAACAAAAAAGACTTTTTCAAGCCTTTTTGTTTAAATAATAATTTGGGAAGGGAATATGAATTTATTATTTAAGAAAGATGATTTATCTTTCATGACTACAATATAGTATAAAAATATACCAAGATAATGGTCATATTGTGTGTTTTTATGGGACGAGTAAAAATAAATGATAAAGAACATTGAAAAAAATTATCGATTTGGTAAAATTGTCTTAAATAATGTGAGGTGATAAAGTGGAATTACATTTTACAAAAATGGAAGGTATTGGCAATGATTACATTTATGTTGATGGAATCAACCAAGATGTCAATATGACACCAGAGTTTATTAGTCGTATTTCTGATCGTCATTTTGGTATCGGTGGAGATGGTATGATTGTTATTTTAAAATCAGATATTTATGATTTTAAAATGCGTATGTTTAATCTTGATGGAAGTGAAGGAATGATGTGTGGTAATGGAATTCGTTGTTTTGCAAAGTTCTGTTATGATAATCATTTAACGGATAAAAGAGTATTGAATATTGAAACAAAAGCAGGGTTACGTATCGTTGAACTTGTTTTTGAAGGTGATGAAGTCGTTGGCGCAAAAGTGGATATGCAAGAACCAATTTTAGACTGTAAAGAAATTCCGGTAATTTTTAATCAAGAAAAAATGATTAATGAAAAAGTAAAAGTAGGGGACAAGGAATATTCTTTAACAGCTGTTTCAATGGGAAATCCTCATGTTGTTACATATGTTGACTCATTGGATTTTGATATTGAAACAATTGGAAAACAATTTGAACATCATGAAATGTTTCCAAAATCTGTCAACACTGAATTTGTAGAAGTAATCAATGATCATTATTTAAAAATGCGTGTATGGGAAAGAGGCAGTGGTGAAACAATGGCTTGTGGAACTGGTGCGTGTGCCGTTATGTATGCAAGTTATATCAATGGTTATTGTAAAGAAAAAGCAACAGTTGAATTGCTTGGTGGTAAGTTAGAAATTGAACTAAAAGAAGGACATATTTTTATGACAGGACCAGCAACAACTGTCTTTGAAGGAAAAATAAAAGTATAAGGAGAGAAATATGTTACAAACTGCAGAAGAAATTATTAAATATATTGGTGATGCAAAGAAACAAACACCAATTAAAATGTATTTAAAAGGGGAAAATTTACCTGATACAGATGCATTCCATTTATTTGGAGACAGTCATTTTAAAATCGCTATTGGTGATTTAGATGCAATCAACGCTTATGTTGAAGAAAATAAAGATTTAATTAAAGATTCATTTATTGAACAAGATCGTCGTAATAGTGCAATTCCAATGTTAGATATGAGAAATATCAACGCACGTATTGAACCAGGATGCTTCATTCGTGAAAATGTTTCTATTGGAGATAATGCCGTTATCATGATGGGAGCTGTTATCAATATCGGTGCTAAAATTGGAGAAGGATCAATGATTGATATGGGTGCTGTTTTAGGAGGACGTGCTGAAGTAGGAAAACATTGTCACGTTGGTGCCGGAGCAGTGCTTGCAGGTGTCATTGAACCACCTAGTGCGTCACCTGTTATCCTAGAAGATGATGTTTTAATTGGTGCTAATGCTGTTGTCATCGAAGGTGTTCATATTGGTAAAGGTGCTGTTGTTGGTGCAGGAAGTATTGTTACTCAAGATGTACCTGCCGGAGCTGTTGTTGTAGGTAACCCAGCAAGAATCATCAAAGAACAAAAAGATGAAAAAACAGAAGGAAAAACACAATTAATGGATGATTTACGTAAAATCTAGGATAAACTTATGAAACAATTATTAGATCAAATCAAGGAATGGCGTCGTCATTTACACACCATTCCTGAAATTGGCTTTCAAGAATATAAGACATCAGCTTATCTTTATGAACAATTAGAAAAGATGGGTTATCAACCGCAAAAAATAACAGAGACGGGAATCGCTGTTTATTTAGATTTTCATAAAGAAAAAACGATTGCTTTTCGTAGTGATATTGATGCTTTAGAAATTACTGAACAAACGGGTGTAGAGTTTAAAAGCACATATCAAGGAAAGATGCATGCGTGTGGTCATGATGGACATATGGCAGCTCTTTTAGGACTTGCTTATAAATTAAAAGATGTCAAAGACTTACCAAATAATGTTTTACTTATTTTTCAACCTGGTGAAGAAGTCGTTGGTGGAGCACCATCAATTATTCGTACCGGTATTTTTGAAAAATACAATGTTAAAGGAATTTATGGACTTCATATGTTTCCTGATGTTGATGCTGGGAAAATTGCTTGTCGTAAAGGACCGTTGATGGCTGAAAGTGGTGAACTTGATGTGACGATTCATGGTAAAAGTGCCCATGCGGGTAAATATCATGAAGGTATTGATTCGATTGTGATTGCTAGTTTTCTTATTAGTAATTATCAAAGTATCATTTCGCGTATGATTTCACCTATGCAACCTTGTGTTTTAAATATTGGTGAAATTCATGGTGGAACAGTAAGAAATATTGTTGCAAGTCAAACAGAATTTCATGGCACATTAAGAACTTATAGTGAAGAAGTCTTTTCACGTATTGTAGAGGCAATGAAAGGCTTTAATCAAGGAATGGAACAAGCTTATGGTTGTACCATTGATTTTGCTTGTCAACCATTTAATCCACCGGTTTTAAATGATGCTCATTTATATGAACAATTAAAGAAAAATGCAGGTGAAAACTACGAAGAACTTGAAGAACCTGTCATGTTGGCTGAGGACTTTGCGCATTATCAAAAAGTAATACCAGGTGTTTTCTTCTATGTGGGAACAAGATGCAAAGAATATACATCTGGCTTACATACACCAACTTTTAATTTCCACGAAGAAGTCTTAGTACAAGCTGTTGAACTTTATGAAAGACTTGCAAAAAATGTACAATTGGGGGACTAGATATGAATTATTATGATAGATCATTAGATGCATTAATGCATGCTTATGGAAGATATGATATCACATTTGATCATGGTGATGGCATTCATTTATATGATGTAAACCAAAAAGAATATATTGATTTCTTTTCAGGAATTGGGGTTAATTCTTTTGGCTATAATTATCCAGCTTATGTTGAAGCAATGGAAAAACAACTTCATCGTTTAATGCATATTTCAAATTATTTCAATACTGTAGAAACAATTGAAGCAGCTGAATGTGTTAAAAAAGCAACTAAATTAGATAAAGTATTCTTTACAAATTCAGGAGCTGAATCAACAGAAGGTGCTTTAAAATTAGCGCGTAAATATTATTATCAAAAACATGGAAAAGCGGACAGTGAAATTATTTCATTAAATCATTCTTTCCATGGTAGAACAACAGGATCTGTTAAACTTACTGGAAATGCTCATTATCAAGAAGCTTTTGGACCATTAATTGAAGGGGTCAAATATGCTGAGATTAACGATTTAGATAGTGTTAAAGCATTACTGAATGAAAAAACAGCAGCTATTATTGTTGAACCAGTTCAAGGTGAAGGTGGTGTCTATGTTTGTTCAAAAGAATTCTTAACAGGTTTAAGAAAACTTTGTGATGAAAGAGATATTGCTTTGATTTTAGATGAAGTACAATGTGGAATGGGGCGTACAGGAACAATCATGACTTATTTCCAATACGATATCTTACCTGATATTTTATGTCTAGCAAAAGGAATCGGGGCAGGTTTTCCAATGGGAGCTTTTGTTGCTAATAAAAAATTTGCGGCAGCTATGGAACCAGGAGATCATGGTTCAACTTATGGCGGAAATCCAATGGCTGGGCAAGCATGCCGTACCGTTTTTAAAATCTTAGAAGATACTAAAATGATTGATCATGTTCAAGATATTAGTGAATATTTAATTGAAAAATTAGATGATTTACAAGAAGAGTTTCCATGTATTAAAGAAAGACGTGGTTTAGGTTTAATGATTGGTCTTGAATTTGATAAACCAGTTAAAGATATTGTAAAAACATGTTTAGATTTAGGTTTAATTGTCGTTACGGCTGGACCTCATGTTGTAAGAATGCTTCCACCGTTTATTACAAATGAAAAAGATGTGGATCAAGCAATTGCAATTTTAAAAGAAGCAATTGAAAAAAATTAAAAAATTTAAAAAATAAAAAGAAAAAATGGATATTTTGGCGTATATAAGGATGAGGTGATCAATATGTCAAAGTATCCAATTTTTTTACAAGACAATGAAAATAGCTGTGGTGCTTATTGTCTTAAAATGCTTTTAAATTATTATAAAAGAGATGACGAAATAAAAAACATCAAAAAAAGATGTCGCCTTTGTAAAGAAGGTATCAGTGTTTATGGCTTAATCCAAGTCTTAAAACAATATCATATTGAAGCAAAAGCTTATCAATGTGATTTTAAACATCTTGAAGAAATTCAAACTCCTGCCATTGTTCATTTAAAACAGGGAGAACTCTATCATTATGTCGTACTTTATAAAATAAAGGAGACTTATTTTGTAGTCGGTGATCCTGCTAAAGGTCTTATAAAAATGAGTTATGAAGTGATGTCAAAAAAATTTACAGGAATTCTTATTACAATTCATCATGTAGGACGTCCTATTGAAGAAAGAGAGTCATATACATTAAAAAACTTTATAACGTATCATTTAAAGCAACATTATCAAGCAATCTTATCAATTCTTTTAAAAACAATTATTATTTCTTTACTAACAATGATTTTTTCTTATTACTATCAAATCATGATTGATTCTTTTTCAAATTACCCTTATTTAAAAATCCTTCTTATTTCTGGTGGCTTTTGTTTATTTTATGTTTTTAAACTTTTATTAGATTATTATCGACAACATCATATTTTAGAACTCAGTCGTACATTAAATGATGAGTATGTTTCTAAGACTATGCAAAATATGATTTATCAAGATTTTCAATATTTTCAACAACTTGAAAAAGGAGCTCTTCTTTCAAGAGCACAAAATCTATTTGAACTTAGTCAGTATTTTATTGAATTTTATCATGTAGTTTTTATTGATTGCGTGATGCTCCTTTTTATTTGTGGTGTGTTACTTTTTATAAATGTGTTTTTATTTGTTGTGACATTTATTATGATGGGAATTATTTTTATTGCTTTTTATTTTTATAATAGAAAACTTCATATTGAAAATAAAAAGATTATGGAACAAAAAGAAAGACTTAATGATGGTATTTTAGAATATCAAGAGAATTTTTTTCAAACAATCCAGTTTAAAATAAGGAAAATGATGAAAAATAAATTAGCTTTTCATTATGATGAATATTTTAAAAATATATATAACCATGATGAAATAATACTTGCGCATCAAATTAAACTCGAATCTTTAATTCAACTAATGATTATGTTTTCTTTATTAATTGCCTTGTTTCTTTATAAAAAAGAAATAATGACTTTAGGAAATGTCATGTTTGTATACTTATTGCTTTCTTATATGATTGATCCTTTAATGAAGTTTTCTTTATTTATTGCGATGCATGATGAATTAAAGATCATCTTTGAAAGATATAAAGAAATGATTCCAGAAAAGAAGGAAAGAAAAAGAAGAATTAAAAAAATTAAGAGTATTGAATTAAGACATGTAAGTTTTAGTTATGGTTATACTCGTCCTTTTTTCGATCATCTTCAATTAAAAATAGATCATTCTTTATGGATAAAAGGAAAAACTGGAAGTGGGAAATCAACGTTATTAAAGATAATTATGGGGCAATATGAACCAAGCAAGGGAGATATTTATATTAATAACTATCGTTTACAAGATATTGATTTCAATAGTTATTATCAACATATTAAATATTTAGATAAAACACCTGTCTTTTATAAAGAAACTTTACGTACGAATTTGATTTTTGATCGTCAAGAACTAGAAGAAGAAATGAAAGAATTGCTTTATTATTTTAAAATGGAAACATTCATTTCAGCCCTAGATCTTTATCTAGATGAAGCAGGAGGTTTCCTTTCATCAGGACAAGCACAATTAATGATGATTATTCGTGCGTTGTTATTTAAACCAGATGTTTTGATTTTAGATGAAGCTTTTAGTAATATTGACCAAGAAAGACTTGAACTTTTAATGGATTATTTAAAGAAACAAGAGATGATTATTCTTGTTGTTAGCCATCAAATAAATATGATGAACTGTTTTCCAGACTATGTTATAATTGACTCAGGAAAAATAGTGGGTGAGGAAGATTATGGAAATTGATTTAGCGCTTATTAATGAATTAGAAGATTTTAATGAAGATTATGAAGAAGTTTATTTAAAGATTATTAGAGAAGCATGTAAAGAGCTTGATATTCAAGATGATTTAGAGTTATCGGTCATTTTTGTAGATGATAAACGTATTCATGAAATCAATCGTGAATATCGTCAAATTGACCGTAGTACAGATGTTATTAGTTTTGCTTTAGAAGATAGCGAACAATATTATATTGAAGGAATGCCAAGAGAAATTGGAGATATCTTTATCTCAATTGATCATGCGAAAATGCAAGCAGAAGAATATGGACATTCTTTCTATCGAGAAATGTGTTTTTTATTTACACATGGTTTATTACATCTTCTTGGTTTTGATCATATGAATGAAGAAGATGAAAAAGTTATGTTTGGTAGACAAAAAACAATTTTAGATGCTTTAAATATTACAAGGGAGTAATTAAAATGGATCAAGAAAAATTGATAGAACTTGCATGGTTGGCAAGAGAAAATGCGTATACACCTTATAGTCATTTTAAAGTAGGGGCTTGTGTTGCTTTAAAAGATGGAACTTATGTACAAGGCTGTAATATTGAAAATGCAGCTTATGGTTCAACGATGTGTGCTGAACGTAATGCTGTCTTTGGAACTTATTGCAAAGGCTATCGAAAAGAAGATATCGTCGCTCTTGCTATTGTGGCAGATTGCACACCGATTGCATCCCCATGCGGAGCTTGTCGACAAGTTTTGTCAGAACTTGTGGCTTTAGATATGCCCATCTTTCTAGCAAATAAAGAAAAAGTAGAAAAACATACAATTGGTGAATTATTACCGATGGTATTTATAGGAGAAAGTTTATAATGTTTAAATCAGGATTTGTCAGTATCGTGGGACGTCCTAATGTAGGAAAGTCTACACTTTTAAATCAAATTTTAAAAACAAAATTAGCAATCATGTCTGATGTTGCACAAACAACACGTAATACGATTCAAGGTATTTATACAGATGATGAGGCACAAATTATTTTTATGGATACACCTGGTATTCATAAACCTCAAGATGGTTTAGGAAACTTTATGAATACAACAGCTTTAAATAGTATTTATGGAGTAGATATGGTGTTATTTATTGCACCAGCCAACGAAACTATTGGACGAGGAGATCGATTTATTATTGAAAGATTAAAAGAAGCTGATGGTCCGGTTTTCCTTTTACTTAATAAATGTGATCTTGTTTCTAAAGAAGAAGTCGTTAAGAAACTTACAGAATGGAAAGAACTTTTTGATTTTAAAGAAATTATTCCAATTTCTGCTTTAGAAGATCAAAATGTCGATACACTTATTTCTACTATTAAAAATTATTTAAATGAAGGAATGATGTATTATCCTAAAGATCAAATGACAGATCATCCTGAAAGATTTGTCATGGCTGAATTTATTCGAGAAAAAATACTTTATTTTACTAGAGAAGAAGTTCCTCATAGTGTAGCTATTGTTGTTGAACGTATGTCAGAACAAGAAGATGGCAGTGTTGAAGTCATTGCGACCATTGTCGTTGATCGTAAATCACAAAAAGGAATTCTTATTGGAAAACAAGGATCAATGATTAAAAAGATTCGTCAAAATGCTCAAAGAGAAATGAAACGTTTCTTACAAACACCTGTTCATCTTGAATTATTTGTAAAAGTTGAAAATAATTGGCGTAATAAACAAAAATATTTAAAAGAATTTGGTTATAACGAAGATGACTATTAAAAAAGAAGAAGTTGTTTGTCTAGGAATTGTCTTAAAGACACAATCTTATAAAGAAAGTGATGCTTTAGTTACTGTTTATTTTAAAGATTATGGAAAGATGACATTAATTGCACGTGGTGTAAAGAAATTAAAAAGTAAAAATGCTTCAGCTTGTCAAAGTTTGACATTGTCTGAATTTACTTTTATCCCACGTAATGGACTTTCAACTCTTATTAAAGCAAGTTCGGTTGATTTCTATCGCTATCTTAAAGAAGATATCGAATTAGAAGCTTACGCGAGTTATTTTATGGAATTTGTTTTAAGAAACGAAGAAGAAAATCAACCTGATTTAGATGTATTCAATCATTTAAAAGAAGCACTTGATGCTCTAAATCATGGTTACCCACCTCAACTTGTTTATTTACTTTACAATGCGTATATCTTAAAAAGATGTGGAGTTGCTTTGCAAGTAGATGGTTGTGTTCGTTGTTTAAAACAAAATCGAATTGCTGGGTTAAGTTTGGAAGACGGGGGCTTTGTTTGTTTAGATTGTTTATCACTTCGTGACAAACAACTAGATAAAGAAACTTTAAAAGCTTTTCGCTACATTAATAAAATTTGCTTTAAACAAATCGATCAATTAAAGATTTCTCAAGAATCAATCGATCAATTGATTGAAATTATGGACTATTATGTAGATGAAATGACCGGAATTTTATTTAAGACCAAGAAAATGATAAAAAGTCTTGAAAAATTATGACAAAAGTCGACACTTTTGTCTTTTTTTATATACATTTTTTGACTATAATAAAAATAAATTCAAAGGGGGAGATACATATGGGGCAGTTTTTACCGATAAATAGAAAAGAAATGGACGAAAGAGGATGGCAAGAGGTTGATTTTGTCTATGTTTGTGGAGATGCCTATGTGGATCACCCGTCATTTGGTGCGGCGATTATCTGTCGTACATTAGAAGCCAATGGGTTTAAGGTGGCTTTTTTATCACAACCAGATTGGCATAACGTGGAAGAATTCAGACAATTTGGTAAACCTAAATTAGGTTTCTTGATTTCTTCGGGAAATATTGATTCAATGGTCAATCATTATACAGTTTCTAAAAAAAGAAGACATAAAGATTCCTATACACCAGGAGGTAAAGGTTTTAAAAGACCAGATCGTGCCGTTATTGTTTATAGTCAAATGGCAAGACAGGCTTATCCGGATACAAACATTATTCTTGGTGGTATTGAAGCTTCTTTACGACGTTTAGCACATTATGATTATTGGAGTGACAAAGTTAGAAAATCAATTATTATTGATGCCAATGCCGATTTATTAATGTTTGGTATGGGAGAAAATAGTATTATTGAAGTGGCAGAAGCTTTAGAAAGTGGTTTGGAAATTAAATATTTAACCTATTTAGATGGAACTGTTTATAAAACAAAGAATATAGATGATCTTTCAGATTATATTATGCTTCCTAGCTATGAAGAAATTACTTCTTCTAAAAGAAAATATGCTGAATCTTTCCAAATACAATATCTTAATACCGATCATTACAACGCTAAAATATTAGTGGAGCCTTATCAAGGGTGGTATGTGGTTCAAAATAGACCAAATAGACCGCTTACTCAAAGAGAATTTGACCGTGCTTATGGTTATGATTACAACCGTACATATCATCCAAATTATGAACATGTTCCTGCAATTGATGAAGTGAAATTCTCCCTTATTTCTAACCGTGGGTGCTTTGGTTCGTGTAACTTTTGTGCTTTAGCTTTTCATCAAGGACGTATTATTCAAGCAAGAAGTCATGAATCGATTTTAGCTGAAGCAAATAAAATGGTATGGGATCCTGATTTTAAAGGATATATTCATGATGTTGGAGGACCAACAGCAAACTTTAGAGATACAGCATGTGAAAAACAAAAGACGAAAGGAGCATGTCCAACAAAACAATGTTTATGGCCTCAACCATGTAAAAACTTAAAGGTAGATCATGAAGATTATCTTTCATTACTTACAAAATTAAGACAGCTTCCTAATGTTAAAAAAGTCTTTGTTCGTTCAGGAATCCGCTATGATTATTTAATGTATGATAAAAACGATCATTTCTTTGAAGAACTTGTCCAACATCATATTTCTGGACAATTAAAAGTGGCTCCTGAACATATTAGTAATCATGCTTTAGATAAAATGGGAAAACCAAGACGTGGACTTTATGAAAAGTTTGTAGACAAATATTATCGTTTAAATGAAAAATACGATAAGAAACAGTTCCTTGTTCCTTATTTAATGTCATCTCATCCAGGATGTCGTTTAGAAGATGCCATTGAATTAGCGGAGTATTTAAGAGATATTCATCATCAACCAGAACAAGTCCAAGATTTCTATCCAACACCAGGAACTCTTTCAACAACAATGTATTATACAGGATTGGATCCTCGTGATATGACAGAAGTCTATGTTCCAAAAGATCCAAAGGAAAAAGCAATGCAAAGAGCGTTGATTCAATATAAAAACCCTAAAAACTATGATCTCGTCTATGAGGCTTTAATCAAGGCAAATCGAAAAGATCTTATAGGTTTTGGTAAAAACTGTTTGATTAGACCATGTACAAAAAGATCAAACTATAACCGTCCTTATCAAAAAGGAGGCACTAGACGATGAGATTTACAGAAACCTATACGTCGGGAACACATACGTCTATTAAATTTGATATCTATCAGCCCAATGTAATCTTAAGATATAAGGGCATTATTCAAATACATCATGGTTTATGTGAATATTCTGAACGTTATAAAAAGTTTGCGGAATATTTAAGTCATGAAGGCTTTATTGTGGTAGTATCTGATTTTCCAGGACATGGAACTTCTCTTTATAAATTTGAACAAGGTTATTTTGGAAAAGGAAATGCACTTGATACATTAGTTGAAGATATTCAACGTTTACGTCATATTATTACTAAACGTTATGAAGATCTACCTTACTTTATGTTAGGTGTTGATTTAGGCTCGCTTGTTTTATTAAAATATGCTGGTGTGTATGGAGACTATATTAATGGCATGATTCTATTAGGTACATGTATGAAAAATAGTTTTTATTATCGAATGAAGATGATTGTTGATTTCAATATTTTATTACATGGACAAATGAATCACTCAAGAGTCATCAAAAAAGCAATTGATTTATTTCTACAAAGAAATTTAAATGGAAACTATAAAATGACTAATACAAAAGAAGTGAACCTTTACATGGAAGATCCACTTACGGACTTTGTTTACACAAATCAAGCTTATCGAGATATTTTAGATTATATAAAATATACGAGTGATGAAGAACATTTAAAACAAATTCCCCAATATTTACCTGTATACTTGTTATCGGGTGGATTTGATAATTTGACACGCAATGGAAAAGACACGATAAAACTTTATAAAATATTAAAGGAAAATGGATTAAAAGATTTAAGCTATAAGATTTTTGATAATCGTCGACAAGATATTTTACATGAAAATAATTATCGCGAAGTTTATCATAATATTATGAATTGGCTTGATGAAAGAACTTATATGTAGCACCCTTATAGTTGGTTGACAAATATCCACTATAAGGGTATTTTATTGATACGCGAAAAGGGTATAAAAGACTTGGAATGCCAAGTCTTTATTCATTTTTACACAAAAAGGAGAAAAATATGGCAACTAAAGATATGGACAAATTAGTAAATCATGCAAAATCAACAGGTTTTGTATATCAAGGTTCTGAAATCTATGATGGACTTGCAAACACATGGGATTTTGGACCATTAGGGGTTGAAATGAAAAACAATATTAAACGTTTATGGTGGAAAAGATTCATTCAAGAATCTCCTTATAACGTTGGTTTAGATTCAGCTATTTTTATGAATCCAAAGGTATGGGAAGCTTCTGGACATGTTGGTGGATTCTCTGACCCATTAATTGATTGTAAAGAATGTAAAACAAGACATCGTGCAGATAAGTTAATTGAAGGATATGATCCAGATGTTCACAGCGATGGTTGGGAGCCAGAAAAAATGATGGAATATATTAGAGACCATCATATTAAGTGTCCTGATTGTGGAAGTGAAGATTTTACAGATATTCGTGAATTTGAATTGATGTTTAAAACATATATGGGAGTTGTTAAAGATGCAAAAAATGTTGTTTATTTGCGTCCGGAGACTGCTCAAGGAATCTTTGTTAATTTTAAAAATATACAAAGAACATCACGTAAGAAAGTTCCATTTGGAATAGGTCAAATAGGTAAGTCATTTAGAAATGAAATTACACCTGGTAATTTTATCTTTAGAACAAGAGAATTTGAACAGATGGAATTAGAATTCTTCTGTAAACCAGATACAGATTTAGATTGGTTCCATTATTGGAAAGATGGTTGTATGCAATTCTTAAAAGATTTGGGTTTAACTTCAGAAAATTTAAGATTCAGAGATCATGAGCAAGAAGAATTATCTTTCTATTCTAAAGCAACAAGTGATATTGAATATCTTTATCCAGCACCACTTGGGTGGGGTGAGTTATGGGGAGTTGCTGATAGAACTGATTATGACTTATCAAGACATCAAGAATTCTCTAAAAAGAATTTGGAATATTTAGATCCAGAAACAAATCAAAAATATATACCATATGTTATTGAACCTTCTGTAGGAGCTGATCGTTTATTTTTATCAGTACTTTGCGATAGTTATGAAGAAGAAACGTTAGAAGATGGGGAAACTAGAGTAGTAATGAAATTATTACCAGCTCTTGCACCATACAAAGTAGCTGTTTTACCACTTACAAAGAAACAAAGTGATAAAGCAAGTGAAGTATATAGTATGTTAGCTAAACATTTTAGCTGTGAATTCGATGTTGCTGGACAAATTGGTAAACGTTATCGCCGTCAAGATGCAATTGGTACACCATATTGTGTAACTGTTGATTTTGATACGCTTGAAGATAATGCAGTAACAGTACGTGATCGTGATACAATGGAACAAATTCGTTTACCGATCGATGAATTAGTTGATTATATTAGCAAAAAGGTTATGTTTTAGTTAAAATATATGCCAAGATTATCAGAAAGAAAAGTTGATGAAATACGACAAAGTGTAGATATTGTTGATGTAGTTGGTAATTATCTTTCACTGAAAAAAAAGGGGCGCAATTATGTAGCACTTTGTCCATTTCATGATGATAGTAATCCTTCTTTGACCATTTCACCAGAAAAACAAATTTATATGTGTTTTGTTTGTGGAAATGGTGGAAATGTGTTTAATTTTTTAAAAAATTATTTAAAAATCCCATATATCGAAGCTGTTAAAATGGTTGCTTCTATGGGAAATGTTGATATTAGTGAATATAATCTTGAAAGCCGAGTTCAACCAGTTGATCAAAAATTAGAACCTTTATATAAAATGCATGATGAAGCAAATAAAATCTATCATCA
>ERZ826764.1912-NODE-1912-length-22019-cov-4.484839_pt1 | contig 22019 bp, 19 predicted proteins | sample MGYA00519870_ERZ826764 | MGnify/ENA primary metagenome ERZ826764 (study PRJEB31778, sample SAMEA3449239) | human gut metagenome | biome: human gut; feature: human-associated habitat; material: faeces | place: United Kingdom | collected 2010/2012 ...
CTTTAATAAATTTTTTAAATAAAAAATCGTTCATTATTACCTCTTTTCCTGAGACATTGCTTCTTGTACTGCTTTGGAAAGCTGGTCCGGGCAGGAAGTTGGTTTAAAACCGCAGGTTATGCCCGAAAGCCTTTTGACTACTTCCTCGCAATCCATTCCTTCTACCAGCGCTGCAATTCCCTTAAGGTTTCCGTTACATCCTCCGACAAACCTGATGTTCTTTAGCTTATTGTCTTGTATTTCGAATTTTATTTCCGTGGAACAGGTTTTAGAGGTCCTGTACGTGTATTCCATAATAATCTCCTTCCAAACAAACATGCTCATATGATATAATTATATCATGGAAAATAGATTACTGCTAAATATAATTGAAGATAAGTACCGCAGATTTCAAAAGAATTATTCGATTACATTTACAGATTTTTTTGATATGATGCAACAATCATCAGCGGACAAGTTTGTAAAAAACCACGCTAAAGAGGGAGTCTTCTGGTATGGAGGGTATGAAGGCGCAGACAGGAAGAAAATCATATTTGTGCCTGATTATATGGATGTCAATGGAGAAAAAGATCTTTTTGACTTTTTTTTGAACTCTCCGGAATTATGCCCTCTTGTACTGCTTGATGTTAAACTGAAGGCAAAAGGCACCATGCTCAGGCATTCTGACTACCTGGGTTCATTGCTCTCCCTAGGCATAAAACGCGAGAAAACAGGAGATATATTGGTATTTGACGATGGAGCGCAGATAATCGTCTCTGAGGAAATCGCTCCTTACCTGGCTGAAAATTACACAAGCGCAGGGAAAACGCCTCTTTCGGTGACAGTGGAAAAGATAGACAAGCTTAAGTTGTCAGAGATAAAAGTAGAAAAACTGAAGCTTCCTTTGGCTTCGCCGCGGCTTGATAACGCCATATCTGCAGTGTTTGGGATTTCTAGGAAAAATGCGTCGGAAGCCATAAGTGCAGGCTTAGTATTTGTCAACAGTATGGAAAACAAGAAGCCGGATTACGTGCTTAAAGACGGCGAAAAGCTGGTTCTGCGGGGAAAAGGAAAAGCCATATACAGAGGAGTAAGCGGAACTTCCCGCAAGGGCAGAGTGTATGCAGAATTTGAAAAATATATATGATTTAAAATCATAAAAAGGCGTCAAATCATAAAAAAACCACCAAGCGAATGGTGGTTTTGTCTGTGGTGCATCTTCAGGGGTTCGAACCCTGGACACCCTGATTAAGAGTCAGGTGCTCTGCCAGCTGAGCTAAAGATGCAAATTTAACTTATTGCCATGAGGCACATAATGTATGTTAGCATTTTTTGCAAGTCTTGTCAACAAAAAAATGTAAAGAATAAAGAGAAATGTAAAGAATAAAGAGAAAGGCATAGAAATGAATTTTACGGCAAAATATTTTGAAGAGCTAACGACTAAAGAATTATATGAAATATTAAAAGCACGAGCGGCGATTTTCGTTGCAGAACAAGGTATAAGTTGCATTGACATGGATGGTGTCGACTATGAAAGTCTGCATTGCTTTTTCTTTGAAAACGGTCGGGTAACAGCATATCTAAGAGCCTTTTATCAAGATGAAGAAAATAAAAGTACCGTTATAATAGGAAGAGTTTTGACTTTACATCATGGTAACGGAACGGGAAGGGAACTGATGGAGAAAAGTCTTGCAGCGATAAGATTAAAAATGAAATGCGAAAAAATTTGCCTTCATGCCCAGAAATATGCCGTAGGATTTTATGAAAAATTTGGATTTGAGGTTGTTTCCGATGAGTTTTTGGAAGAAGGAATCGTCCATGTTACTATGGAACTTGCGCTGTAAACTTTAAAGAAATTTTTTAAAATAAACCCTCTTTTTACCTATTATAGTTTTTTCGTATGTGAACAAAATATTCTTAGAGGAGGGAAAAGAAAATGAAAGAAACTAACAGAAACAACAGATCATATGAAAATGAGTATACTTCTGAGAGAAACTCAAACGAAAACAGACGTGAAAAAAGCCAGAAAAATTATAGAAATCAGAACAACGAAAAAAGCCAGAAAAACGGCAGATAATTAAGCACAGTTAAAAACAGTTTAGAAGATGTTAACAGAGAAAAAAGAGCACTTTTCTGCTGCTCTTTTTTCTTTGCATTTACAGCACTTTTGTTATATAATAAAAAAGACTTTAGAATGGAGAGAATTTGATATGCTTGAAAGCCTCAGGCAATTATATGACAATATAGTTGATTTCTGCCGCGAACAATCAGATGCAATGATGATAGGAGGGGCAGTTCTTGTCGTTCTGATAATTCTTATCGCTGTTGTAAGATATTTTCTAAAACAGGATAACAGCAAACAAGAGGCGGACGAATCGCTGGAATTTGATGAGAAGCAATATTTAGACAAGCTTCTCGGTGCGGAAGCTGAAAAAGAATCACAGGAAGAAGCTCAAACAAAAACTCAGGAAGAAGTTCAAACAGAAACTCAGATAAAAGAAAATCTTACAGAAAAAAAGGAATATCCTTATAAAAAAAATATTATCTTTCCGGACGAATTGATAGATGAGATCACAAAAGCGTCCGCTCAGAATTTGCAGGAAATAGAAATAAAGATACAAAGCGCCGAGCTGCGGATAAGATACGCAGGGTATCAAGACAAAGGAGAAGTTCAGGAAGAGGTCAAGCATTTTGACAGCGCCGCAGACAGCGCAGACAAAGAAAAGGAGCAAGACGGCGATGCTGAAGCTGTTGAAACTGAAAGTTCTGCGGCTTCAGAAGAGACTGAAGAGATACTCAAACAAAAAATAGAGCCTGCAATGATTGCAGAAGAGTCTATAAAACATATTAAATTTGGACCTGAAAATTTCAATATTGATAGAAACGGTAAAGCATATACGGAAGAAGAACTGGAAAAACAGATAAGAGATTAGACGGAGGCATAGAATGTTTTGTACAAAATGTGGCAGAAAATTACATGATGGTGATGTATTTTGTGCGTATTGCGGAAATAAAGTCAGAATAGAAGAGGACCAGCAGACAGACAGCAGATATTCAGATGTGGTTTTTAACCCTCCGTTTAAAATTGAAGCACAAAGAAGAACGGAAGAAATTTCCAAAGGAATAAATCAATACAGCAGTGAGCCCAAGCGAGAGAGGGTGGATTTCAATTGGAACTTGGAAGGCTTCCCCGGCTCAAAACCGAGAAAAGATGACGATTTTCAATTTAATTGGGACGATGTCTTAGAGAAGAGAAGAACATCGAGAGAAGTGGACGTAGAAAAAATTGTTCCTAAACAGGATGGATTTAAGCAGGAGCCGGTTGAAAGAGAAGCACAGCAGCCCGGAGAAAAAGAAGCAGCAAAAGAAACATATAAAAAGGAAGAAGAGAAGCCTGCCGGAACATTGTCAATAGAAGAACTTGAGAGGGAACTTTTCGGTGAAGCGCCAAGCCAGGTGTCAAAAGACGCTGAAAAGGAGCTGGAGATGACGCTTCAGTACAAACGTGAAGACTTAGAAGGCGCTAAAGATAAGTTTTACACTTATAATGCAAAAAGAGATGCTTTCCAAGAACTTCTTGATAAAGAAAAAGCTCACATAGAAAAATTAGAAGAGGAAAACAAGGCCAAATGGGAGATGCTGGCTCCGGAAGAGACTCAAAAACAGCAGGAAAAACAGCCTCCGGCCTTTGAGGATATATTTGTAGAACCTGAACTTTTCAAAGAGCCTCATCTTAGTGCGGTAGATATAGCATTGCCGCCTAAGACACCTGAAATTATGGCAGATGAAGAATGCGGCAGTATCGTATCTGAAGCAGAGACAGCAGAGGTCGAATCTTCGGAAAATGAAGTATCAGAGGCTGAACCTTTAGAATCTGCGCCTTCGAAAACTGAACTTTCAGCGGATTCCGCCAACGAAGACAATGCTGCTGAGACAGTTGATGTTGAACAAGAGACCGCAGCTGACAGTCATATTGCAAAAGAAACGGAAGAAATTCAGGAAGAAGAGAAAAGCGAGGACGTTGAAGATAATCCCCCCTTTCAGCAGGAGGTCAGTAGTAAGGAAAAAACAAAACTCAGATTCTCAGACGTCTTTCCCCGCGAAGATTTTGACGCTGACAGCGGTTCTGATGATGGCAGCAATACTCCTTCCGGAGAAAAAGAAAAAGCCATGCAGATACAATTGCCGGAAGACGACGAAGATGAAGAAACAAAGAAACGCAAGCCGGTTTTAAAGATAATAATAATTATCCTGGCTGTTTTGGTAGCAATAGAAGTAGTAATAATAGGCGTGAAAATAGCTGCACCTGACAGCGCTTTTGCCAAAGGCGTAGATAATTTCATCGCTTCTGTAGCAAGCGTATTCGGCGGCGGAGACCAACAAAACAATTTGTCCGACGACCCTGAAATCACAACTACATATCTTACGGAATATATCAATGCCGTTACATCTCATGATAATATAGGAAGCATTTCTGAAGATGTCAACTTAAAATACGACCTTACAAAAGATTATGCTTTTGAAGAAATTCCTCAAACCGCTGAATTTCAAAACGGGATATGGAAAACTGCAGATGACGGCAGCGATAGATATATAGGTCAGGAAATAGTTGAAAATATGATAGCTTACTATAACGCTATGAAGGACGAAGGAAATCTTAAAGAAGGCATAGTAGGCATAAATAAACTGGAAATAGGAGAGATAAGGACCGGAGACGCAGGATATTATGTGCTCACAAGAGTTACATATGCCAATGACCAGGGAAGCGAAACGGTCGAATATAATTCAGTTCATTTAACGGATTCGTCTGAATCGATATCCGTTGAAGAGATAAAGGAGGAAAACTTATAATGGATAAAGTCAACCGAAAAGTATCGATTATCTTGTTCGTTGTAATACTGATAATTGTTGCTTTTGTAGCATTAATCGGCTTTATTGCAGATTTTATGTGGTTTAAAGAAATGGGATACCTTTCCGTATTCTTTAAGCAATTGGTTACACAGCTTACTGTGGGAGTACCTACATTTATTGTGATAACCATCTTAGTATATTTATATCTGAGTATGCTGAGAAAAGGGTATTTTTCACAGATAGCTTCTTCTGAGGCCACCAATATGAAGAGGCTGAAGAAAACTACTATAGCTCTTTCCGTGCTATTCGGAATTTTTGCGACAGTAATGACAGTATGGCAATTATGGCTGGACATATTAAAGTTTGCCAACAGTACGGACTTTGATATTGCAGACCCGCTGTTTAATTTGGACATATCGTTTTATATATTTAAACTCGATTTTCTGACTCAGATGAATGAAATCCTCATAGGAGTCATCATTGGTTTTGTTATTCTTACGGTTTTATACTATATAATACTGATGACGGTAAGAACACCGGATGTATTTAAAGAAACAGTGCCTCCGGGAGCTGAAAATGTAGATAGTGAAAGATATACAGGGGACGGCAGCAATTTTGGAAATAACCAGAATGGGCCAAAAGGCGCCGGCGAGGTATTCGGAAAGTTTGCAGAAGCTTTCACCGGCAAGAAATACGAAGCTAGGTCGACGAGACCGAGAAAACAATTTGATGATAGAAATTTCAAACAGCTTCTTAAAATAGCATCAGGAAAGATAAGTGTTTTAGGCTTTATATTTTTCATAATGCTGGGCTTGAACTTCTTCTTACAGCAGTTTGATTTGCTGCACACGCATACGGGAGCTGTTTACGGCGCCGGCTTCACAGATGTAAATGTAACTCTTTGGAAGTTGAGAATACTTTGCGTTCTGTCTGTTCTGGCAGCGATATTTTTCATAGTCCATATGAAGAAAAAATCCTATAAGAAGATCTTGACGATTCCTGTTTTAATGATAGCTGTAGGTTTGGTAGGCGCAGGAGCGGAGCTGCTTGTTCAAGGCGTAATCGTATCACCTGATGAACTGAGCAAAGAAGAAAAATATCTCGAAAGAAATATAGAATATACTCAATACGCATACCAATTGGACGATGTTTCAATTAAGGATTTTGCTGCCGACAATACCCTTTCGGCTGCTGATATAAATGAAAATACAGAAACTATAAACAATATACGTATAAACGACTTTGACCCTACAAAACAGTTCTACAATCAGACACAGAGTATCCGTCAGTACTATACGTTTAACGATGTAGACAACGACAGATACATGATAGATGGAAACTATACGCAGACTTATTTGGCAACCAGAGAAATTGATGAAAGTAAGATAGGTGATTCATGGCTGAACAGGCACCTCAAGTACACCCACGGATATGGTGTAACTATTTCCCGGGTTAATCAAGTGACCAGCAGCGGTCAGCCTGATGTGGTTGTAGGGAATATACCTCCGGAATCGACAGTGGAAGAACTGCAGATTACCAGACCGGAGATATACTTTGGAGAGTTGTCCAACGAGTATATTGTTGTCGGAACAGATGAAACGGAATTCGACTATCCTTCAGGTGACAGCAATCAGTATACTCAGTATGAAGGAACCGCGGGAATAGATTTGAATCTGTTCAACCGTCTTGTATTTGCCATCAATGAACGCAGTTTTAAATTGCTGGTTTCATCCAATATAGACAGCGATTCCAAAATAATAGTACACAGAAACGTGATGGATAGAATAAGGACTATAATGCCATATTTGAGTTATGAAAACGACCCTTATATGGTAACAGTAGACGGTAAGCTTTACTGGATGGTGGACGCATATACTACAAGCTCCAATTATCCTTATTCACAGCCTTATAATGAAAGCGGTGTAAACTATATAAGAAACTCCATAAAAGTAGTTGTTGACGCTTATAACGGAGATGTGGATTTCTACGTTGTAGACGAAGACGATCCTATAGCTCAAACTTATGCTAAGATATATCCGGATCTCTTCCAAAGCTTTGACGATATGCCGGAAGGTCTCAAGGACCACATCCGCTATCCAAACTCGCTGTTTAACATCCAGGCTCAGATATACGCCAGATACCACATGGAAGACATAAGCGTATTCTATCTGAATGAAGACCAGTGGGATATAGCATATGAAATCTACGGAACAGAGCAAGTACAGATGGAGCCTAACTATTATATAGCCAAGCTTCCTGGAGAAGAAAAAGCAGAATTCTTCAACTCTATACCTTATACGCCTAAAACTAAGAAGAATATGACCGCGCTGTTCGTAGCAAGGAATGACGGCGATCATTATGGAGAATTAGTTTTGTATCAGTTCCCTAAGAGCAGGACCATTTACGGACCTGAGCAAGTGGAGGCACAGATAGACCAGAACACGGAAATTTCAAAGGAATTCTCTCTCTGGAATTCATCGGGTACAAAATACAGCAGAGGAAATATGTTCATAATTCCTATAAATTCCTCTATATTGTATGTAGAACCGGTATATCTGGAAGCAACAAATTCAAGTATTCCTGAAGTCAAGAGGATAATCGTGGCTTACGGTGACAAGATAGCATATGAGGAAACTCTTGCAGAATGTCTCGTATCGCTGTTTGGTGATCAGGCAGAGGAAGGTGTTGACAACGGAGGCGATGGACAGACAGGCGACGGTGAAGGTCAAGGCGGAGGCACGCAGACCGGAGAACTGACCCAGGATGAGCTGATAGAAAAAGCGGTTACAGCTTTTGAAAATGCTCAAAACGCTCAGCAGTCAGGAGATTGGGCCGGATATGGCGAATACCTGGATGAGCTTGAAGAAACTCTTAACCAGTTGTCGCAATAAATGTTTTCTGAAAATAAAGCAATAAAATTTTATTCAATTGGGTTACCGAGTCCTGCCATCTTTAAATAAAGACGGCAGGACTGATATAATTAAACGGAGGTAAATAAATGCTGGATTTTGACCTGGAACGGATGCTTTTTAAAATACCAAAAGATAAGCATAATAAAATAGATATAGCAAATATATTAAAAGCACATCCGGAGGTACAATTTGTTTCATATGTAGGACTTGATATTGCAGGCAACGATACAGATGAACGTATACCTGTGAAACTTTTTTTAGACGATATGGACGATATGCTGGAGTATGGCGTTCAGACAGACGGGTCCAGCGTACATTTGCCTAAGATCGCAGAACTCAACAACGCTAAAGTGGATATGATACCGGATAAGAGTGTCAATTGGTATGTAGATTATAATTTTGACAACATTTCCTCTAAAACAGGGTTGCCGGTAGGAACATTGCGCATACCGTCTTTCTTGATACATAACGATAAAGCAGAAGTGGGCGCAAGAGTTATTTTAAAAAATGCTATTGAAAAATTCAAAACAGATTTAATGCAGCTGCTGAAAGATAATCCTTATGTGTTTGAATACATCAATGGAGTTAATAGCGCAGATGATATAGAAGAAATTCTCATAAACAGTGCTACTGAGCTGGAATTTTGGGTAAGAACACCGGAAGACAAAGCAGACAAAGAGCAGTTATCCACTTCACAAGAACTCAAAGAACAGTATTGGAAAAGGACTTATGGACCTGTCAGAACAGCTTTGGAAAAGACATTAGAGATACTTGACTGTTATGACCTTGAAATGGAGATGGGACACAAGGAAGTTGGAGGGGTTAAGTCCAAAATAACCCGCACAGGCAATCATGACCACATCATGGAGCAGCTGGAGATAGATTGGAAATATTCAGACGCAATGCAGGCTGCCGACAATGAAAAACATGTAAAATATGTGGTGAGAGATGTCTTTAATCAGTTTGGTTTGTCAACGACATTTATGGCAAAGCCGGTCGAAGGAGTAGCAGGAAACGGAGAACATACTCATTTAAGCGTATCGGCACGCACTAAAGCAGGCAAAATAATCAACTTGTTTGCAGCCTCGGACCCTAAGAAGGATTTTTTGAATCCTATAGGATTCGGCGGCTTAATGGGTATTCTGAAAAATTATGAAGTAATCAATCCTTTCGTCAGTCCCAGCATAGATGCGCTGAACAGACTAAAACCCGGGTATGAAGCGCCTGTATGTATAGTGACTTCCCTTGGACACAGCGCTCACGAGCCTTCCAGAAACAGGACGATTCTTATAGGATTAGTAAGAGATGAAAGAAAACCGTTGGCTACAAGATTTGAACTCCGTGCACCGAATCCTAAGTCCAACACATATTTGGTTTTGGCCAGCAGCTATATGGCAATGCTGGACGGAATAAAAAAAGTTTTAGAAGCAAAAAAAACTCCGGAAGAATTGGAAAAATCCATTTCAAAGAAAGTCGGGGAAACAGATTTTTATCTTGAAACAGATAGAGAATACAGAAGTGAAAAGGATGTTTTTGAAGACTATACAGAAGAAGAGAGGAATGCAAAGTTTGGCATAGCGCCGGCTACAGTATGGCAGAACTTGCAGGGATTTTCCAAGTATCCTGAAAAAGTAGATGCCATTTCCGGCGACGGCAGCGTTTTCTCAGAGGCGTCTATCGAATCATATACTGCGTATGCTTTGATGCAATGGAAGACAGAACTTCATAACAGAGTAATTCCGGATTACATGAGAGATATAAGGGAATACGTTAAACTTCATGGAGATGACGCTACAGATTACGATATTGATAACTGGGCCAAGATAAATTCATTAAAGTTCGAGATAGCCAAAAGCAGCCTTTCAGGCAAATGCCTGCTGTCCAGAACAAAAGAAGCGCTGGACGAGGGTCAATTGCAGAAAGCATCAGACTTGCAGCTGGAGCTTGCTAATAAAATGAACAAGCTCAGAAATCTATACAGTATTTACAGGAAAAATTTGTTTTAGCATATATTTTTTAAAACAAAGAAAAGAGGATAAAAATGTTAGACATTAAGAGAATCAGAGAAGATTATGAAGGCGTAAAAGCCGCGGTCGAAAAGAGATGTAAAGGAGATTTCGGCCTGAGCAAGGTTCCTGAGCTGGATGCGAAAAGAAGAGAGATTCTTGTTAAGGTTGAGCAGATGAAAAACCGCCAAAATACGGTTTCAAAAGAAATCCCTAAGCTTAAGAAGGCCGGAGAAGACACATCAGCCATAATGGCAGAGATGAAAGAACTTTCAGCAGATATCAAAGAGCTGGACGGTGAGGTGGCTGAAATTGAAAAGCAACTTAAAGATGTACTTCTTGGAGTACCTAATACTCCATATAAAGATGTACAAATCGGCGAAGATGATTCTGACAATGTTGAATTGAGACGTTTCATGGAACCGAAAACCTTTGAATTTGAGCCTAAGGCCCACTGGGATATAGGAACAGAGCTCGATATCTTGGACTTTGACAGAGCGTCAAAGATATCCGGAGCCAGATTCACCGTTTATAAAGGACTGGGTGCAAGGCTTGAGAGAGCGGTAATAAACTTTATGCTTGATTTGCATACGGTAGAGCAGGATTATGTGGAAATATTACCTCCGTTCATGGTCAACAGAGCGGCTATGACTGGGACAGGACAGCTCCCGAAATTTGAAGAGGATATGTTCTACATTCCTCAGAAGGACTTCTTCCTCATTCCTACAGCTGAAGTTCCTGTTACCAACTTGAGAGCGCAGGAAATAATGCCGGAAGCAGAGCTGCCGGTGTATTACACGGCATATACGCCGTGCTTCCGTGCAGAAGCAGGTTCCGCAGGAAGAGATACCAGAGGTCTGATACGCCAACATCAGTTTAATAAAGTTGAGCTGGTAAAATTCGTTAAGCCTGAAACTTCTTATGATGAATTGGAAAAACTTACTGCCGATGCAGAAGAAGTTTTGAAGCGTTTAGAGATACCATATAGAGTAGTAAGACTGAGCTCTGGAGATTTAGGATTTTCCTCAGCAATGACTTATGATATTGAAGTTTGGATGCCTAGCTACGGAAGATATGTAGAAATTTCTTCATGCAGTAATTTTGAAGACTTCCAGGCAAGGAGAGCCAATATTCGCTATAGAAACGAAGCAACGGGCAAAGCGGAGTTCGTTCATACTCTCAACGGCTCAGGTCTGGCTGTAGGCAGAACCGTTGCTGCAATTCTTGAAAACTATCAGCAAAAGGATGGATCTGTGAAGATTCCTGAAGCCCTCAAAAAGTATATGGGCTGTGAATTGTTGAACAAATAAGAATACGTCGAAATGAGAAACTGCCCTGGAGGTTTAGAGAAAGTTCTATACTTTTAGGGCAGTTATCTTATTTTGCATCGTTGGGTACAAATGCACCGGTTAAAGCCTTTTAAAGCCTTTTTAAGTGTCAGAATTATGTATACAGTATTTGGGGAACTTTTATGTTGACCCGTCAAAACAAGCCTGATATTATTAGTAATATAACCAATATTTTATAATTCTTGCACACCGCTGACAAAAAAGGTACAAATTATCCTTTTAATTGACACGTAGGTTAAGAAGTTATAAAATATATGGGTCTGAAAACTTAAACTAAATATGGAGGCGTAACATGGTAAAATATACCATAAAAAGATTGCTGCTCCTAATACCTATTTTGCTTGGTGTGGCATTCATCATCTTTACTATCATGGACTTTACGCCGGGCGATCCGGCCATACGTATTTTGGGTCCGGAATCATCCGTTGAAGCTCGTGAACAATTGAGGGTAGAACTTGGCCTTAACGAGCCATTTCTGATTAGATTCTTTGAATATATCAAAGACATTGTCCTGAATTTGGACTTCGGAGAATCCTATAGAACAGGCAACCCTGTATTTGAAGATATTTTTGACAGAGTACCTGTAAGCCTTACTCTGGCTTTTTCAGGCATGGTGCTTGCAACTGTCATGGGACTCCCTCTTGGCGTATATTCAGCAGTTAAACAGTACTCCAAGTCTGACAGCTTCCTTCGTGTAGCTTCTACAGTATTAGTAGCTATGCCTACTTTCTGGCTGGCTATGCTGCTGATATTGATTTTCTCACTGTATCTTGGATGGCTTCCTTCAGGAGGAATCACATATGGATGGACAAGTTACATATTGCCTACTATCACTGTAGGCGTTCCTTATGGCTCTAAGATACTGCGTATGACAAGATCCACAATGCTGGAAGAGATCAGACAGGATTACGTGAGAACAGCACGTGCAAAAGGCGTTCCGGAAAAAGTTGTCATTTACAAACATTCGCTGAAAAACGCGCTCCTCCCTGTAATAACGACTATAGGAACTTCTTTTGGAGCTATATTGGGCGGTTCGGTTATCGCAGAAAGCGTATTCAACCTGCCGGGACTTGGAAATCTTATCGTACTTTCCATTGAAGCAAAAGATACGCCATGTGTACTTGCGTGTGTATTGCTATTGGCATTCTTCTTCGCGATTATCATGTTGGCAGTAGACCTGTTCTATGCCTTTATTGACCCGCGTATCAAAGCTAAGTACTCAAAGTAATAGACAGGAGGAAAACGATAAGTTATGGCAAAATTATCATTTAAGAGTCAGAAAAGAAAAGAAAATGAAGAATTTGCTCTTGCCTATTCCCGCGGACACAGTATGACGGCGGATATATGGCGGAGACTTTTACGAGATAAAAGCAGCGTTATAAGCATGGGATTCCTGTGCATAATCATATTGTTGGCTATATTTGCTAACGTTCTGTTTGACGAGGAACTTGTCACCTTACAAAACAGTGCAATAAGAAACCAACCACCTTCATTTGAACACTGGTTTGGTACCGACCTTTACGGAAGAGATATATTCATACGTATGGTATTTGGCTCAAGAGTTTCACTTACCATAGGCATAGTGACAATGGCTGTCAGCATGATAATAGGCGGATTGCTGGGAGCGGTAGCAGCTTACTTTGGCGGAAAACTCGATGGAATTATCATGCGTATAACTGATATGTTTATGGCTATACCTGAAACGTTGCTGGCACTGTGCGTAGTTGCAGCGATGGGGGCAAGCGCTACCAGCTTAATTGTGGCCATGACTGTTGCGGCTATCCCGGGCAACTGCAGACTTGTACGTTCGACGGTGCTTGGCATTGTAGATACGGAATATGTAGAGGCAGCAAGAGCAAGCGGCATGCGTAACATAGGCATTATAATAAAGGAAATTATTCCAAATTCCCTTGGACCTATCATAGTAGTTTCTACTCAGGGTATAGCTAACCTGATGCTTACGGCATCCAGCTTAAGCTACCTTGGAATGGGTATTCAACCTCCAAATCCTGAATGGGGAGCAATGATAGCAGAGGCAAGAGAATTTTTAAGAAGTGATCCATATATGTGTATAATACCTGGTATTGTAATCGTTCTTACCGCGTTATCCTTTAACCTTCTGGGTGACGGACTGCGCGATGCTATGGACCCTCGTCTTAAAGATTAATGAGTTAAGGAGAAAACTAATGAGTGAAAAGCTTCTTGAAATAAAAAACCTTAAGGTGCAATATAAATCCGGAGATGTACCTGTATGCGCCGTTAATGGAATAGACCTTTCGCTTAATAAAGGCGAGACGTTAGGTCTTGTAGGAGAAACAGGAGCAGGAAAGACCACTACTGCTCTGGCTATACTCAGGCTGCTTCCTGAACGTACAGGACGTATACCTGAAGGAAGTATTACTTTTGACGGTCAAAATTTATTGGAAATGTCAGAAGAAGAAATGCGTACTCTTATCAGAGGCGAAAAAATTTCTATGATATTCCAGGATCCTATGACATCGCTTAATCCTGTTATGACAGTAGGAGAACAGATAGCTGAAGCGATAGAATATCACAACAGCACAAGAGATGATGAGCAACAGATACCGGTTGACGAAAGAGTCAATGAGGTGCTGGAAATGGTAGGCATACCTGCCTCCAGAAAAGATGAGTATCCTCATCAGTTTTCCGGCGGAATGAAACAGCGCGTAGTAATCGCTATGGCGCTTTCCTGCGAGCCGGAACTGCTGATAGCTGACGAACCTACTACTGCTCTCGATGTAACAATCCAGGCTCAAGTGCTGGCAATGATGAGTGAATTGCGAGACAAGCTTGGCACGGCAATGATTCTTATCACCCATGACCTTGGAATAGTGGCCAGCATATGTGACAAAGTAGCCATAATGTATGCGGGAAAAATAATAGAAGCAGGAACGCTGGAAGACATATATGTTAATAAAGAACATCACCCTTACACAGTGGGCTTGTTTGGGGCAATACCTAATCTTAAAGTAGAGACTAAGAGATTGGCTCCTATAGAAGGACTCATGCCAGACCCTTCGGACCTTCCAAGTGGATGTTATTTCCACGACAGATGCCCGCATTGCATGGAAATCTGCAAAAAAGTGTATCCTGAAGTCTATACGGATGGTACTCACAGCATAGCTTGCCATTTATTTACTAAAAAGGGCGTACAGGAGGAGACCAATGAATAAGATAGAACAGACTCCGCTTATTGAAGTCAAAGGCCTTAAAAAATATTTTAAGAAAAATGGAAAAACCCTTCATGCCGTTGACGATATTAACTTGACGATACAAAGAGGAACTACTCTTGGTGTAGTTGGAGAATCCGGTTGTGGAAAGAGTACGCTGGGAAGAACAATCCTTCGCCTTCTAAAGCCAACAGAGGGACAGGTGCTGTTTGAAGGGCATGATATAACTAAGGTCAGCGAAGCTCAGATGAGAAAATACAGGCAGTCGATGCAGATTATTTTCCAGGACCCATACTCCAGTTTAAATCCGAGAAAATCAGTGGCTGAAATAATAGCTACTCCGCTGGTGGTAAATCACATATGCAAAAATAAAGCTGAACTCAGAAAGCGTGTAAAGGAGCTGATGGACACTGTAGGCCTCGCAGAAAGGCTATACAATTCTTATCCCCATGAGTTGGACGGAGGAAGACGTCAGCGTATATGCATAGCCAGAGCCCTTGCTATAAATCCAAAATTCATAGTATGCGACGAGCCGGTTTCCGCCCTGGACGTATCTATCCAGGCCCAGATTCTGAACTTACTTATGGATTTGCAAGAAGATATGGGGCTGACATATATGTTCATAACCCACGACCTTTCTGTAGTTAAACATATATCCACAGAAATAATGGTAATGTATATGGGTAATTGTGTGGAAAAGGCTCCGGCCAAAGAGTTGTTTGAAAACCCTGTTCACCCTTATACAAAAGCCCTTTTGTCTGCTATACCTATTCCGGATATTTCTATGAGGACTAAAAAAATACAGCCTATAAGAGGCGAAGTAACCAGCCCTATAGACCCTGCGCCAGGATGCAGATTTGCGCCTAGATGCGATTATTGCAAGGAAAATTGTGTAGGCAGCTCGATTCCACTGACTGAGGTAAGCGAAGGTCACTTCGCAGCCTGCAGGCTTCTGGAAAAATAATACGAGGTAACAATTTCAATGTTACATACAACTTTTTATGCTAGTAAGAACCTAAGGAGGGAAAAGCAATGAAAAAGAAAATCGTTGTGCTTCTGGTCTTCGTACTGGTTGTGGGACTGTTCACAGCTTGCGGAGGCGGCGGAGGCACAAAGACTGAGGACGATCCAGTCGTTGTTTATACACCTGATATTTTCAATACCATGGTGCCTTACGACACGACCGCTAACTCGGACCAGATGGTATTTGACCAGGTATATGAGACGCTGGCTGTTACCCAGGATGACGGAAGCGTTGTACCTTGTCTGGCAACAGACTGGACTATCAGTGATGACGGCCTTGAATACACATTCAACCTGGTTCAGGACGCTACATTCCATAATGGCGAGAACATGAAAGCTTCTGACGTTGTGTTCTCATTTGAAAAATTTATGGAGACAGCCGCCAAGAAGAACTTTGTTGAAATGATCCAAAGCGTAGAGGCTGTTGACGATTACACTGTTAAGTTCACTTTGAGCAAGGTTACCCCGCTGTTCCTGGTATACACCAACGAAGTGCCTATCATGAGCGAAAAATTCGTAACTGAAAATAACGGTGAATTTAACGACAAAGCTTGCGGAACAGGCCCTTACGAACTGGTTTCAATCGACCTGGCTACTGCTGCTGAACTCAAGAGATTTGAGGATTATCGTCTTGAGCCTGCTGCTATTCCAAACGTTGAAATCCGTTATGTCAGCGACACTTCAACCGCTACCGTTCAGCTGGAAACCGGCGAAATCGACGTAATGAAGGTTGAACCTACTCAGATGGAAAGCATCGAGGGAAATGACAAATTTGAAGTTAAAGAAGTTCCTACTCTGAAGACAGCTGTATTCGCTATCAACTGCACAGTGGAGCCTCTGGACAACAAGCTGGTACGTCAGGCGCTGAACTACGCGTGTGACAAGCAGACTATAATCGATGTAGCTTATGAAGGTTATGCTACACCAGCTCAGCTGCAAGCCAGCGACGCCAACTGCTTCGGCGTTGATTTCTCAGAAGCAGAAGAAGTAACTTATGACCCTGATCACGCAAAAGAATTGTTGGCAGAAGCAGGATATCCAGATGGACTTAACCTGAGCGATTACGGCGTTGTTCTGGACGTAATGGGAGGAACATATCTTGAAAAAGCCGCTCAGATCTATCAGCAGAATTTGGCTGATATAGGTGTTACTATAGAGCTTCGCAACACTTCAACTCCTGACGAAGATGCAGAAAGCGGCAACTTCGCAATGATGACACAGACTTTGTCATACCGTGCTGACTTCTCATATAACGTATGCCAGTACGGAACATCCGGTATCGGCGGTAACAACTTCTCACAGTTGAGCGATCCGTATATCGATGAAATGTTTGCTAAAGCTGAAAGCGAAACTGACCAGGCAAAACGCCAGGATATGTACAGAGAATTGATAGCATACATTATCGACCAGGCTCCTTCAGTTCCAATTTTCCATCATGAATTGATTTATGCTTGGAGTGACAGACTGAACTGTGTTGTACACGAATCTACAGTTCATCCGTATTACATCTACGAGTGGAGCTTTGCTGACGCAGAATAAGCTTATCAGATAATTATGCAAGTGCGGCCGCGGCTTCGCGGCCGCACATTCTTTTTACCTTTTGGAGGCATAACATGGATTTTTTAGACAGATTTGAACCTAAGGCTGTTATAAAGCATTTTGTAAACATATGTAATATTCCTCATCCTTCCGGTCACGAAGAAGGGATAAGGGAATATATCAGAAAGATAGCAGATGAAAACGGACAGGAGTACTTCATCGATAAGGGCGGTAATATTATAGTTTATGTAGAAGCCAGTCCCGGCAGCGAGTCGCTTCCGCCATATTTGATTCAGGCTCATATGGATATGGTACCGGCAAAAGAAGAATGGTCGAACCACGATTTTTTAACTGACCCTATAAGTTTGAAACTTGTAGACAATCGTTATCTGTATGCTGATGGTACTACGCTGGGAGCAGACAACGCTGTAGGAATGATGTACATGCTGACCTTGATGGAAGATAAAACGGTGATTCATCCGCCCCTTGAACTTTTGTTTACTACTCGCGAAGAAGTAGGACTTCAGGGAATAAGAGAAGTGGATTTTTCAAAGATCAAATCTCGCAGAATGATGAACATGGATTGCGGCGATCCTGACGTTATGTGCGTATCCACCGCCGGCGCAGCCCAGTGCATGGTAAAATTGCCATTGAAAGAAACAGAACTCAAAGGAGAGGTCCTTGAGCTTTCTATAGGCGGTCTTCTCGGAGGCCATGGAGGTCTTATGATTGATTCGGGAAGGCTCAGCGCCATTGCTGCTATGGGCAGAGTTATGAACAAGCTTTATAAAGAAGTGCCGTTCAATGTGGTTGACATCAATTGCAGGAGGTTCAGCGGCATACCTTCTGAGATGAATGCCGTAATTTCTGTTGCACAAGGAGAAGCAGAAAAAGCTTTTCAAACGGTGGCTGAAATAGAAAAGGAAATCTGTGCCGAATATGCCGACCCGGAAAAAGACCTTTTCATAAAGCTAAAAAAATGCGAGCAAACATCTTATGATAAAATGCTGGATGAAGAGACCGGCGTGCACCTTTGGAAGCTGCTTTATCTCATTCCGTTTGGCGTTACCAAGCGCGATTATAAGGAAAAGGAGACAGTGCTGTGTTCGAACAACATGGTAGAGGTTTTCCTCAGAGATGGGTTTGCTCATATGGAGATGATGGTAAGGTCGCCTCTGGATACAGTTAAGCAAGAAGTTGTGGACAGGATAGAGCTGATCGCCGGCTTGTGCGGCGGTGAGATGATTCTGCTGGACAGCTTTTCAGGATGGCCTTATCGCAGCGATTCTCCTATGCAAGAGCTTTGCCACGAAACATATAGAGAATTGACGGGGAAAGAACTGAAGACAGAAAAGGAAAACGCTTGCGCTGAGACAGGTGTAATTTTAGGAGAAATCCCCGATATGGACTGCATAGCCATAGCTCCTTGCAGCAGAGGCGCTCACACTCCGAAAGAATATCTTGATATGGATACGGTAAAACCTTTCTGGGATTTTCTTGTCTTGCTGCTTAAGAAAATGTGCATACAGTAGTTTCAGCGCCCCAAAGCCAAATCATCTTTTGTCTTTGGGACGCCTTTTTATTTGCATAGGCCTTTTAGAAACAAAGGCAGCATGGTAGCTGAATATTGGCATAAAGAATAATTGCCGTTACATATGCACCAATCGTACATCAGGCCTCTTTCGAACATGGCGTAAGCTTTGGTTATATCATTGATAGACAGGCTCTCTTTAAAATAGCCGCCCTGCTGTCCTTCAATAGTTATCTGGCGAAGGAGTTTATAATACGTTCTGTTAGTTGCCAGAAGATGGCGCGCGCCGCTGGTGATCAATTGTGAAGCAAAGAGCTGTGAGAGCAAATCCACCGATACAGTATTTTCTATCATAAGAAATAATTCCTTATTCAGATATATCAATTTGTCTATTGGCGATAGACTGTTATCCATAGTTTCCATCAATTCTTCATATTTTTCATCGAACAGGTAAGAAAGCGAGCTGAGAAGGGAGTCTTTCCCGTCAAAATAATGATAAAAGGACCCTTTTGACGTGCCCGAAGCAGATACTATTTCGTCAATGGTAGTATTGTCATAACCTTGCTGGTAGAAAAGCTGCCAAGCGGCAGATACTATTTTACTTTTTGTATTTCTTGAGGACTTCTTTTTCATATTTATCAACACCTTATGTTTATTTTTTAATGCAATTTTTAGTCTGATATTTAGTATAATGAAAAATTATTGAAATTTCAATAAATATATTAAAAAAATTATGCTTTAATATTAAAAAAAGTATAGAATTGATTCCATATTTCATTCTTGTTTTATTTGTGATACAATAACAAAATCACAAGATAGAGAAGAGGTAGAAGAAGATGAGCTTTAAATTAGCTAAGTATATTGAACCTGATTTTACAGAAGAGAGATTTGTCAATGCCCCGGACGCAAAGCTGGTTTTGGCGCCTCATGCCAAAGCGGCTCCTGTGGGCTTTCACGCTACATCGATCTTTCCTGAATATTTTAAAATAGAAGGCAAATGGCATTTAGCGGAAGACAGCAGGATGGACGCAGTTCCTATATGGGACGGGGAAAAGATACGAGTAGTGGAATTTCGCAACATCAGAGAAGGAGATTTGGTAGTAGTCGGGAGAACTGAAGACGGTTCTGAAGGTATATATGTTCACGACGAGTGTTGGAAAAAAGATCAAGAAGAAGACGATGCCAAGAATACTTTCGCTTTTCGTCAGAGCAGAAGCAGAGAGACCTCATTTACACAGGATTACGAAGATTTGGTCCGGCTGCTTAAACATGAAAAGGCGAGCGGCGGATACGTAGTATGGGTTTTGGGTCCTGCTTGCAGTTTCGATGTGGAAGCCAGAAGGGTGATGGGAGAGCTGATAGCCAAAGGATACTGCCAGGCGCTGCTGGCAGGAAACGCTCTGGCTACTCATGATTTGGAAGGCGCTTATTTGGGAACTGCCTTAGGATGTGACATAAAAAATCAAAAGTTACATTTCATGGGACATTATAATCATCTTGATACGATAAACGCTATAAATACTTACGGTTCAATACCTGAATTTATCAAGGGAGAAGGTATTGATAACGGCATAATATATAATTGCGTCAAGCACAGGGTGCCATTCGTTCTCAATGGTTCCATACGTGACGACGGACCGCTTCCGGAGGTCTTTGAGCATGCATACGTAGGACAGGACACCATAAGAATGCATATAAGAAAGGCGACTACGGTCATAGGGATGGCAACGGTGCTGCACACGATTGCTGCCGGAAATATGACTCCTACTTATCGCGTTCTTGAGGATGGCAGCATAAGGCCGGTATATTTTTACATGGTAGATACGTCGGAATTTGCAGCGAATAAGTTAGGCGACAGAGGAAGTTTGGCGGCCAAAGGCATAGTTACCAATGTACAGGACTTCATGCGCAACTTGGGAGCAGGTCTTGACCTTTAAAACACATTACGTATATACTGATAGAAAAGTATATTAAAAGAGGTAGATGAATTGTCAAAAGGTATTGTAGGATTTCTAAAAGAACATGAAGCGTCGTCTCCCGTATCCTTTCATATGCCGGGGCATAAAGGAGTCGATTTTTATGACAGAAACGGATTTGGAAAAGAAGTAAGAGCTTTGGCATCATGGGATATAACTGAGATTGCCGGTGCTGACAACTTGTTTCAACCGGAGAGCATAATACATGATACTATGAATAAATACAAAGCTCTCTACGGCTCCAAGAAGTCTTATCTTTTGATCAACGGCAGTTCATCAGGAATAATCGCCGCCCTTTTGGCTGCCGTGCCCAGGGGCGGCAAGCTTATCATGGCGCGAAACTGTCACAAATCTGTGTTCAATGCTTTGTATCTCGGAGATATAAAACCTGCATATATATTGCCGCGAGTGGAAGAACCGTATGGAATTTCCGGAGAAGTTGAAGTCGAGGAAGTTGTTCGTTTGATGGATGAAAATCCCGATGCTTCTGCAGTAATCCTCGGAAGTCCTAATTACTACGGAATATGCAGCGATGTAGCTGAGATTTCCCGCGAGGCGCACCGGCGAGATATGATATTAATAGTAGACCAAGCCCACGGCGCCCATTTGAAGTTCTTTGAAAGCGTTTCAAGTTCTGATGGATTCTCTTTACCCGGCTCAGCAGAAAGCCTTGGCGCTGATGTAGTCATAAACAGCACCCACAAAACCTTGGCGTCTTTTACTCAGACTGCTGTTCTAAATGTGTGCAGCGACAGAATGGACTTATATGCACTTGAGGATAAGCTGCAAATGCTGGAAAGTTCCAGCCCGTCCTATCCTTTGATGGCCACTTTGGATATAAATGCTGACATATTTATGATCAAAGGCCGAGAACTTATGAAAGCGTGGGAAGAAAACCTGAAATGGTTTTATCAAAAGGCTGATGAAATAGATGGTCTGGCATTGATGAAGACCAACCGGCTGGATCCCACCAAAATTAATCTGGATATGTCCGATTGCGGTTTCAACGGAGACATGCTGGAAGACTTTTTAATTGATCACGGCATTTTCCCTGAACTTGTTTCCGGAGATATAGTAATGTGCATGACGGGCATCGGCAATGTGAGGGCTGATTATGAAAGGCTGGTAACGGTGCTGACTGAGGCAGCGAGCCGGCGAGAGGCATTTTATCGCTCTGCCGTTGTTGGTGAAAAGGAGGAAAAATGCGCGTCCGATGACAGCATGCGGACGTGCGGCAATCTGATGTTTAAGGGCGTTCCTGATGGAAGAGAGCTGGTACCGATAACCCAAGCGGTGGGTAGAGTGTGTGCCATGTCTGTAATCCCTTATCCGCCTGGAATTCCACTTGTGTGTCCGGGAGAGGAACTGGATGCTTCTGTCGTTGAGCATATCAGAGATCTTCGGGAAGCAGGACGCAAGGTAATCGGCGTAGATGAAAAAATGCGAGTCTGGGTCGGGAAATGACCATAAAATGGGAATTTTCTAAGCGCAGAAACCGGCAAAATGTAAAAAATCATGAAAATCACAAAAAAAGTCTGCAAAAGCGCCAATTTGCAGACTTTTTTTCAAAATTTTCAAGAAAAAGTCAGCCGAGACCGGTTTTCGACGGTTATGCCCATATAATGGTGTAAAATTGAAAAATAAAAAGAGCACATAGCTCCA
>ERZ826764.1920-NODE-1920-length-21949-cov-3.741527_pt1 | contig 21949 bp, 17 predicted proteins | sample MGYA00519870_ERZ826764 | MGnify/ENA primary metagenome ERZ826764 (study PRJEB31778, sample SAMEA3449239) | human gut metagenome | biome: human gut; feature: human-associated habitat; material: faeces | place: United Kingdom | collected 2010/2012 ...
AAAAAGAGGTGTGTCGAATAATCTGCAAGTGATACACAGTTTATTTGACACACCCGGCCGGCTTTTTCCCGTAAGTGTCTTATTTATTCAAAGCTTTTCGATAATACAGAACCAGCTGCTCTTCCAGAATTTCAGACATAACAAATTTATCATATCCCCAATGCAGATATATGGCCAGATTTCTTGTTTCACGAGCCTCCACGCCTATAGTGAGGTACTTATAGCCATTTTGGGCAGCATAGCTTTCCATCATATGCACAAGGGCTGATATATATCCCCTTCCTTCGTATTCCTTACGGATGCGAAGTGCATTTACGTTTGCCGTGGTTTTATTGTCAGCAAGCTCAGTTCTTCCGCCGACAGCCCCGCATTCAGGTGAAAAAATAAGGGTTCCCTCACCGACCGGTCTGCCGTCACAGAGGATGACGAAGGTATATGCATTGCCGTTTTGATTATAGGAAATATATGTATCCTTCCACATACGCCAGCGCTCATTGCCGTTGTTATCAGCGATATTCATATCCCATATCTGTTCAAGATCTTCGGGGGTTGCTTTTCTGTATTCTACATTCATATTGGAATCGACTCCTATGTTAGATTGCTCAAATTATATCATGTTTAAAAATATATGGCTATATTACTTTTTCATACATAAAACAAATGTATATATTTTTAACATGATCTATAGTATGATATAAATAATTCGCAGAATTATCAGCTGTTTTTATAGAAAGGGAATGGTCAAAGACCACACTTTATAAATGTATTAAATAAAATCAGGGAGGGCGAAAGCAATGGATTTCAGAAAAACGTTTGACAGGATACCGGACCAGTTTGATAAGTGGAGGCCGCGCTATTGCGACGAACTTTTCAGGGATATCATCGAATATGCCAATATCGGCCCGGGTAAATCGGTGCTTGAAATCGGACCCGGAACAGGGCAGGCTACGGAACCGTTCTTAAAGACCGGCTGTGATTATCTGGCAATTGAACTGGGCGAGCATTTTGTGGACTTTACAAAAAAGAAGTTCGGTACCTATGAAAATTTCCATATCGTAAATGATGACTTTGAAACTCATGATTTCGGTGAACGCAATTTTGATTTGGTCTTTTCTGCGGCTACGATCCAGTGGATACCGGAAGAGATAGGCTTTCCTAAGGTTTTTAATCTTCTGAAGAATGGCGGAGCGTTAGCCATGTTTATGACCTATACGGATGAAAAGACATCGAATGGCTCATTATATGATGAAATACAAAAGGTATATGATGAACATTTTCATGTGGAAACAAAATACACATGCAGCTTGAATTACGATAATGTTGTTAACTACGGATTTGTTGATTTGAATTACCGGGACTGGAAAAAGACCAGAATATATAATGCAGATGAATATGTGGAATATCTGTCCGGCACGCAGGTGGAGCATATTACATTACAGGAGCCATATAGGTCGAATTTCAACAATGGAGTCAGAGAAGCAGTTATCCATGCGGGAAACAGAATCATTCTGGATGACACAATTGCATTATATCTGACCCGAAAGCCCTGATTATATAAAAATGAACTATCCTGCAGAGGCATTAAAATGGGGCCGCATGCGAGTGCAGCCCTTTTATTGTTCCTGTTTCCCTGATGCAAAACGGAAATGGGGAAATAAAAGAGGCAAGGCAACCAAAAGTGCCATAACTATATAGGATGCAGAGAAGATATACATACACTGATCAATGGTGTATTTCTCTGCAACTCTGCCCAGCACATTATTCCCAAGAGAATCACCCAGGCTTCCGCAGACAGATATGAGCGCAAGCTCAAATCCTTTTTGTTCCTTTCGGATAAAGCCGATTCTTTCTTTGGGAATACCCACAAAGGTACAGGATATAGATACACTGCATATAAGGAATACAACCATAAATATAGTGGGCGTAGGGGATTTTATGAGAAACAGTCCGCCTAATGCAGTGATCAGAAGGAAAAGAATATTGAATTTCACTACATTTACTTTGTCTACCACACGGCCTGCCAGCATATAAGTGGGTGCGCCTATCAGTTCATCCATAGACATAAGTATTCCTAATTTAGCTGGAGAAAAAAGCAGTATATTGTAGCAGTACATGGGTATGATAAAACTCCACATGGGCCCTGCTACGAAGGACTGGATAAAAACCAATACACAGAAAATCAGTATTCTTTTATTAATTGATTTGAAGATCTGTAATATGGGAAGCCTTTCCCCATGCATACATTGGTTATTCTTCAGACCTATGGCGGCCCAGAGAGTAGATGCTATCAGCAGAAAACTGCATATGTAAAGAGCATATTCCCCTTCTTTGAATTGATACAGCAGACCGGATATCATTCCGCCTACACTGGCCAGCAGGGAGGATATCCCCTGTACGGCTCCGTATATTTTCCCATATTCTCCGCTGTTTGCCATTTCCATTACATAGGAACCGCTTACCGCAAGGAATATCCCCCGGAAGATACCCAGTGCAGCCATTAATACGGTAAAGGTCAATAGCCTGTCGGCTTTAGCCAGAAGAACACATACGATCCCAAGCCCGGCGAGAGCAGTGAGGATAAAATTTTTGGTTCCGAGCATATCGGAAAGATGCCCAATCAACAGTTTAATGACCATTAGGCCTATTGCAACAGCAGACATGGCACTTCCTATCTTGCTGTAGCTGAGCCCGTGATCCACCATCCTGAGCGGAATAACGGTCATAACTACATTATATCCGAATGAAATCAATCCGGATATAAGGGTAAAGCCTATAAATTCCCGGTTGGCTTTATGCTCCTTCATATTCAATTTCCCCCTTCACAGATCGAACACTTGTTCAGATTATATTAGCACATATGTTCGATATGTGCAAGGCGAGATAATTAAATGACGGGAAAAAACAGTATAAAACATTTACAACCTTTTTCATCCGTCCTTCTGTTGCTATAATGAACCTAAGGTTAACCGAAGAACAAGAAGGAGAGAAAAACCAGAATGAATAATAAAGAATTAATTACAAAATGGGTACTGGAAAAGGTGGAAGAGGAATATAAGGATGACATCGCACTGGTAGTTTCCCACAATACCCTTCGCCTGGAATCAGAAAAGGGAACTCCCTCAGTAAGTTATTTTATCCCAATTACAGACAAAGGCCGCCGGTTCGCCCGCACATTTATTTTAGATGGCGTCGGAATAGATCTCTGGGGAATTGAATGGGAGCGGATGGAGCAATTCGCCGATTTGAATGAGTATAATATCTCCTGCCTGGCGGATTCGCAGGTACTCTATGCGAGAACGCCTGAGGACAGAGAGCGGTTTGAAAATTTAAAGAAACGCCAGGCGGAGAATCTTTCCAATCCGGTTTTGATGCGGGCACATGCCCTGCAGGCATTGGAGCAGGCAAAACAGATTTATCTGAATATGCTGTTTTCCAAAGGCAGTGATGTGAAGCTTGGGGCGGGTTACGTTCTGGATTATACCGCCCAGGCAATCGCTTTTTCCAATTGCCGGTATTTCAAAGAAGCCCAGGCGGAGCAGCTGGAGGAACTTTCCCGGATGGAACATGTGCCGGAGCAATTTGCCCCGGGGTATCTGGCGGTGATACGGGAAAAAGAAGAAGAAACCCAGAAGAAACAATGTTATGAACTGATTCATTTGGTACAGGACTTTTTAGAGAGGCCGGAAGCCCTTCAGCCGCAGGAAAAGAATTTTCAGGATTTGGCAGACTGGTATTGTGAGCTGTCCTACACATGGCTCAGAATCCGCTGTTACTGCAAAGCGGGAGACAGCACAAAGGCTTATATGTGGGGGATCATGCTGCAGGAAGAATTGAATCGTGTCTGTTACGATTTCGGAATCCCTAAGATGGAACTCATGAAAGAGTTTGATATTTCACGGCTTGAGGAATTTGCCGGGTATGCAGACAGTCTGGAACAGGAAATGCGGAAAATAATTACGGAAGGCGGCGGGAAAATACGGGAATATCGGAATTATGAGGAGTTTTTAAATGAAGTATAAAAATGCACAGGATATTCTCCCGGATAAATTACTGCGGGAACTGCAGCAATATATTTCAGGCGGTGTCCTCTATGTCCCCAGTGCAGATACGAAAAAATCATGGGGAGAGGTTTCCGGCGCCCGGACATATTATAAACAGCGGAATGAAGAAATCCGGGAAAAGTACCGGGAGGGATGTACGGTTGAAGAATTGGCGCTGAACTATGGTCTGTCCGTTGAGGCTATCCATAAAATTGTATAAGGTTTTGTCCTTTCGAAAAAGGCTTTATGAAATTGAGAGATTGAGAAACCCTTCAAACTGATGTAAGATAAGTTTACACAGTCTGAAGGGTTTCGTTTTCATGAAAATATTTATTTATAGCAAAATAAATGTCGTAATTATGTCAGGAGTAATGAGCTATGATCTATCTGTCGCATTTTTCGTTCCCGCATGTGGAAAGGGAATATGATTTTCTTCTGTCCCAGAAAAGAACCTGCTATGATACCTATTACCCCTTTCAAATTCTTTCCAGGCACCAGTTATCCATGCTGGACTTTGAGCCTGTCACGATTTTGTATGGGGGAAATGGATCGGGAAAGACAACCGTACTGAATGTGATTGCGGAAAAACTGAAGCTTCACAGGGACACCCGATATAACCGTACCAATTTCTTTGAAGATTATACAGATATGTGTTCCTGTGAGCTGGAACAGCCGCTCACTGATGACAGCAGGATTATCACCAGTGATGATGTCTTTGATTTCATTCTGAATCTGCGCAATATCAACGACGGGATCGATCGGAAAAGGGAAGAACTTTTTGAAGATTATCTGGAAACGAAATATTCCAGCTTCCGGATGAATTCGCTGGAGGATTATGAGCAGCTGAAAAAGGTTAACATGACGCGAAGCAAGACCCAGTCCCGTTATGTGCGGAAACAATTGATGGGAAATGTGAGGGAACATTCCAATGGAGAAAGCGCCTTTCTTTATTTTTCTGAGAAAATAAAGGAAAACGGGCTTTACCTGCTGGATGAACCGGAAAACAGCCTGTCGCCGGAAAAGCAGCAGGAGCTGGTACGGTTTCTGGAGGATTCCGCGCGCTTTTACGGATGTCAGTTCCTTATTGCTACACATTCGCCTTTCCTTTTGTCCATCCGTAATGCAAAGATTTATGATATGGATGAGGAGCCTGTGGATGTGAAACGATGGACACAGCTTGGGAATGTACGTGCTTATTATGATTTCTTTAAAAAGCATGAAGGTGAGTTTTATTGAGGGAAGGCAGCCTTTTAGGAATAAATCAACCGGAATCGGAAAGAGTTGCGTATACTATGCTGTTCAGATATAATATGAGCATGGAAGCGCTGGCTGGTGAAGTTTATCTCAATTAAGGAGAATGGATATGGACAATCGAAATACGGAACAACTGGCAGTTCCATTGGAAAAAGAGCAGGAAAGCGGCAGGTATGGCTCTATTCTGAATGTTCTGAAGATATCAGCCATATGTTTTTTGCTTGATGATGATTTGACTGTTCTGGAAGCCAGTAATTCTTTTTATGAGAAAACGGGTTATTCGAAAAAAGAGTTTCAGACTTGTTTCCAAACGATGCGAGGATACTACCGGGAGTACCCGGAGGATTGGGAAGCTATAAGGGACAGGCTGGTATATTCTGCGGAAAATGGCGGGGCGGATACGGCGCTGAATGTTCGTATGCCGCGGAAAAGCGGCGGTTTTTCGTGGGTCAATATTTCGTTGACACTGACGGAAAAAAACGGGGATGGCTATTGGATATGTCATGCGGTTTATACGGATAACAGTACAGGAAGCATGACCAGGCAGGAGGAATGCCGCTGCTGGAAGAAACGGGCCCAGTATTTCAAATGGGTTTTGGATGAGTACATGGACAATGTTTATGTTGCGGATATGGAAACCTATGAACTTTTATTTGTAAACAAGACTTCCTGCGATACGCTGGGGCTTACGTTAGATGAAGTGCTGGGACATAAATGCTATGAGATCATACAGGGGAGGACTTCGCCGTGTCCTTTTTGTACCAATAAATATCTGAGTGAGGACGAATTCTATGAATGGGAGTTCCATAACCCGTTTTTAAAGCGGACATACATGATTAAGGATCGTATTGTTGACTGGGAAGGGCGTAAGGCCCGTCTTGAAATGTCCCATGACAACTACAGCCTGGAATTTAAGCTTGCCAAAAAGGAACTGGATCGGGAAGCTATTCTGCGTTCTGTTCCCGGCGGGCTGGTGAGGGTGGATGCGCGGGATATGGGGACAATTCTTTGGTTTGGCGGGGATTTCCTTGATATTATAGGCTACACGGAGCAGCAGTTTAAAGAGGAGCTTCATTCTCAGATGGCCTATGTGTATCCGGAAGATATTCCCCGCGCGCTGCAGGTGATGAGAGGGGCGAAAGAGACGGGAAAGGATGCCGTTATAGAAGCCCGTATTGTTACCCGCGCCGGAAAAATAAAGATTTTGATGGTTACGCTGAGCTATGTGGGCAGTGAAGACAGCTGGGATGGTATCGAATCATTTTACAGTGTGGGTATCGATGTGACAGAGGAAAGGGAAGAGAAGGCGAGGCAGCGTAAGGCGCTGGAAGAAGCCTATCAGGCCGCGCGGGTGGCGAGCTCTGCCAAAACCAATTTTCTGTCATCCATGTCTCATGACATCCGTACGCCTATGAATGCCATTATGGGAATGTCCGCTATCGCACAGGCGAATATCAACTCTCCGGAAAAAATAAAAGACTGTCTGGATAAAATAGATACTTCAAGCAGACATCTTCTCGGCCTGATCAATGAGGTCCTGGATATGTCAAGAATCGAAAGCGGCAAGATTGCCCTGATGCCGCAGCTGCTCAGCCTGCCGGAACTGATACAGAACGTGCTGGATATGTGCCAGCCGCTTATGACAGAAAAACAGCAGCATTTTAAGCTCAGTATCGCACAGATCCGTCATGAAAAAGTGAAGGCGGACGGCGAACGTCTCAGGCAGATTCTGATGAATATATTGTCGAATGCCATAAAATATACGCAGGCGGACGGAATTATTGAACTGAGGGTCAATGAACTGAATTCCTCTGTTTTTGGGAAAAGCCAGTATGAATTTATCTGTGCGGATAACGGCATTGGAATTTCCCGCGAATTTATCCCATCTGTCTTTGAACCTTTTTCAAGGGCTGAAGATCCCCGTATCAGTAAGGTTCAGGGGACTGGCCTCGGAATGGCTATCACCGAAAATATTGTCCGTATGATGAATGGGACAATTACTGTGGAAAGTGAACTGGGAAAAGGAAGTAAATTTACGGTTTCCATACCTCTGGAGGTGTGCATGGGGGAGGAGGCCGGAAACACTGAACCCGTGGAGCTGTCAGTGCTGTCTGTGAGTGAAAGGGATAAAAAAGAACCGGTAAAGAGGGCTGAGAATAGTAAGTTATGCGGCGGACGGGTTCTTTTAGCGGAAGATAACGAGATTAACCGTGAAATTGCGGTGGAGCTGCTTGAAATGCAGGGAATGGAAGTAACAGCCGTGGAAGATGGGAAGAAGGCGAAGGAAGTCTTTGAAGCATCGGCACCGGGGGATTACATAGCAATATTGATGGATATTCAGATGCCGGTTTTAAACGGTTATGATGCTGCTTCTGAAATTCGGGCAATGAACAGAAAGGATGCGCAGGAGATACCCATTATTGCCCTTACGGCGGATGCTTTTGCGGCAGATGTGGCTAAGGCACGCAGTGTCGGGATGAACGACCACGTGGCGAAGCCTCTGGAAATAAACCGCCTGCTGGAGGTTTTGCAAAAATGGATTTGAAAAGAAGGTAAATGACTGTGGATGTATGGTCATTTACCTTCTTGGTTTTACTTATATTTATAATCAGGTATCGTTTTTTCCTTAAAATTCATCACAGGAAGGAGAACTCCCCTGATTGTGCAATTTCCACGAAAGACAATTGGAGAGAGCTTCCCTTAAGCGTTCAATGGAAATGGGTTTGGCCAGATGGCCGTTCATTCCTGAAAGTCCTGCATGCTTGACGTCTTCGGCAAACGCATCGGCTGTCATAGCTATGATTGGCAGTTCATCTATCCTTTCCTTTCCGGAGGCCCGGATTTCCCTGGCAGCATCATAGCCATTTAATATGGGCATCTGAATATCCATAAAAATAATATCATAATAGAGAGGCGGATGGGATAAAACAGCGTTCACAGCTTCCCGTCCGTTTTCTGCGGTTTCTACCCGGACATGAAGAATTTCCAGCATTTCCGTAGCTATCTGCCTGTTCAGTTCATTGTCTTCGACCAGAAGAGCCCGCAGTGTGGGGAAGTTTTCTTCCGTGGGATGTTTTTCAGGCGGGGATACGGCAGGTGTCCCGCATTTCGTAAGACAGATGGTGATGACAAAACGGGAACCCTTTCCATATTCACTTTCTACCTGAAGATCGCCATTCATCATAGAGATAAGATTTTTTACAATGGTCATTCCAAGGCCGGTTCCGGTTATTTTGCTGGTACGGCTGTCATCAGCACGGCTGAAGGGTTCAAAAATATGGGAAATATATTCCGGTTTCATTCCTATACCCGTATCCTCTACCGTGAAACGATAGGTGCCTACATGCTGCTCATTCTTTTTCAGCTCTTCCAGGGTAAAGGAAATGTTTCCTTCTTCGCCGGTATACTTGGAAGCGTTGTCCAGAATGTTGACCAGTATCTGCTCCAGCCGCTGCTTGTCTCCCAGAACCTGGGCATGAAGACTGTCGTCAATAATAAGGGAAAATTTCTGCCGTCTGTTTTCAACAGAAAGATGAATCATTTCTGCCACATCCCGAACCAAATCATTCAGGTTAAATTCACGTTCATCCAATTCAAGCATACCGCTTTCAATTTTGCTGACGTCCAGGACTTCGTTAATAAGGTTAAGCAGATGTGTGCCGGAAATCGTGATTTTCTGCAGGTAATCCTTCAGTTTATCTTCATCCTTCAGATGAAGCTGGGCTAATTGAGTCATACCGATAACGGCATTCATGGGAGTACGGATATCATGGCTCATCTTTGAAAGAAAATCACTTTTTGCCTGGTTGGCCTTTTCCGCCTTTTGCAGGGCGTCCTCCAGAAGAAGCTTGGAACGGCGCTCTTTTTCAAGAGTTTCCTCCTGTACCCGGCGATCCTCATCAATGTTTCTGGATAAGGTGATTTCAATCAGATCATCAGTATAGGGACTCACAACCTGAACCGCCTGTGTGAAATTCCAATGGTAAATGCCGTCTTCTCCGAGATGGGGAACCTCCATGCTTATAATACGCTCGCCTCTGGAAAAGGCATCAATCATAGATTGTCTGGAATATTTCCGTATAAATTCTTCCTGGTAATCCGGATGTACGGTGGTAAGCTCGGTTTCAATGAGCGTATCGAAACAGCCCTGTGCTCCCGGATTTTTAATCGGATAGCGGTTATATTCCAGCATATGAAAGGTATTTTTGGTCAGATTGACCGAAAGCAGCATCTGATATGCGATTTTGGCGGCTGTGGCTAACTGGCTGATCTCCACATTTTTCTGCTGTTCCAGGATATATTCTTCCTGGACATCCCGGAATACCAGAACGCACCAGTATTCTTCATCTCCGAGAGGGTCGATTTTGGCGGCAGTGAACTCCACCATATGGTAGCTGCCGTCATTGCTTATGCGGCGCAGCTTCCGTGTGATTTGTTTTTTCCCCTTTCCAAAATAGTACAGCAGGGCATTCCGTGAGAAATATTTATTGAAGGTATCCAGATCATCCGGATGCAGAGTCCGGAGAGCATATCTCTGGTTTTCCGCTGCAAATTTTCCCCGCTCCGGAATATCAGTCCACATCATATCCTTCTGGCAGTTTACATACGTATCAGCAGTCAGATTGGCTATAACACACTCACCGAATACTGTTACAAGGCTTTGAGCATACATCCTCTCAACTTTTTGCAGACCCTGCTCTTCTTCAAAATTCAGACGGTGCGGAGTCGCAGTGACAACTACCGCCGGAATATGGCCATCCCAGAGAATCCGGTTGGCAGTAACATCCACCGTGGTTTCCAAAAGCGGATCATAACAGACAATATGATTGGAAGAGTTTGTCCCCATTCCGTCCAGAGGGCAATTTGAGCAGACTTCGGGCCAGACCTTATGACATTCCGTTCCCAGGACCGCTTTGCCGCGGCTGGTATTCTGGCAGCGCTGGTTAAAATATAAGAGCTTGTGGCTGGTTTCTTCAATAACGTAAACACTGGTTTCTGTCAGTGCATTCAGCAGGTTGGACAGATTATCAGCAGACATAATTTGTACCCCATTCAGTTTGTGTGTATGATGATATGATTGATTTTATTTTGCAGAACAGTTATTTTTAATTTATTTATCTATGGTAATTATACACTTGCGTGTATGAAATAGGAAGATAATTCTTGGGAAGAGTTGAATGGAATGAGGGGGAAGGGGTTACTGGATAGTGTTGAGAATAAAAATTGAAATTTGAGTAATTTACGAAATGGAGAAGAAAGTTTCTTATCATTTTGAAAAATATGTGATATACTTTTATTTATGGTATGAGGCTTTTGGAAGGTAAGTTTTTTGATGATATGAATGTGGGTATTTGAGAAAATAGTTGGTCAATGGTGATATTTGATAATTGAGTTATTTGGTGCGAATAGGAAGTGTACATGAAAATCCCGGGAGATTCGCACCTGAAAAATGGTGGATTTAATGGTGAAAAGATAGAAAATGATTAAAATGTGGTTATTGTGAGTGGGGATATTATAATATGTGTATAGATTGTTTTTAAAAATGAGATTGTTTTTTGGATGTTTTTGCTGTCGAAGCCTTTGCGGCTTCGTGGATTGAAATCTCAATAGTATCAGCCAGTCCACTAATACTATCAACGTCGAAGCCTTTGCGGCTTCGTGGATTGAAATAAAGATTGTTTGCGGCTTTCATACGCTTCTGGGTCGAAGCCTTTGCGGCTTCGTGGATTGAAATTTTTGTACTCGGTGCTGCAACGCCTGTACTTAAGTCGAAGCCTTTGCGGCTTCGTGGATTGAAATAAATGTCTTTGTCAGGTCATCCACCCTAATAACCGTCGAAGCCTTTGCGGCTTCGTGGATTGAAATAACGGTACGGGCGGGGCTTATAGTATCCCATTTAGTCGAAGCCTTTGCGGCTTCGTGGATTGAAATAAAATATGCGGCAAAAGAAGTTAATGAAAGGATGGGTCGAAGCCTTTGCGGCTTCGTGGATTGAAATAGGTAAAAGCCAGCTTTACTCCACTGTGATATTATTGTCGAAGCCTTTGCGGCTTCGTGGATTGAAATTTGTAACCCTTAATCTTCCGGACAGCATAAGGCCGTCGAAGCCTTTGCGGCTTCTTGGATTGAAATATCCAGGCTCCCCATGGCCTCTACCAGGCAATACGTCGAAGCCTTTGCGGCTTCGTGGATTGAAATGTTAATATCCTTTACCAAGCGATAATGCGGGAATTGTCGAAGCCTTTGCGGCTTCGTGGATTGAAATGTATATATTGATCCTTGTATTTGGGCCAACGCCGTCGAAGCCTTTGCGGCTTCGTGGATTGAAATTTCTTCCTCATTTGACACGGCAAAATGGACAATGGTCGAAGCCTTTGCGGCTTCGTGGATTGAAATTTATAATCCATGGCTTTTATAACATCACGCCAGGTGTCGAAGCCTATGCGGCTTCGTGGATTGAAATCCAGCAAACGATGGAAAAATATAAAAAGGTTTTGAGTCGAAGCCTATGCGGCTTCGTGGATTGAAATATCTACCATACAGGTTCCGTAATCATTGTCATCTGTCGAGGCCTATGCGGCTTCGTGGATTGAAATAAACATGATCAAGGCATCGGGGGCCAGGCGGTCTTTGTCGAATCGGATGCAACTTCATGGATTGAATTAGATTAATATCCATAGAGTTCACATACTGCTCGAAGCCTTTACCGTGTCAAGTATCAAAAAAAATTTTCAACATCTACATAAAAATAGTAATTATAAACAAAAAATATATTTCATGCTATAATTAGCAAGGTAAAATAAACAAAAAACACCACACTTTTGGAGGAACATTATGTTCTTAGCTCATATCAGTGAAGATAAGCTTCGTGAACAAAGTATTCTTGAGCATCTGGAGGGGACTGCTGAATTAGCAGGTGAATTTGCCTCTGCATTTGGATCTGAAGCTTGGGGATATGGCTGCGGCATGATGCATGATATCGGCAAATATTCCGATAGTTTTCAGAAGCGTATTCATGGGGGAAAGCTGACGGACCATGCCACTGCAGGTGCCAGGGAATTATATCAAAGACATAATTATGTCTGCGCATATTGTATATCAGGGCATCATACCGGACTTTTAGATGGAGGAAGTGCGGCCGACGTGGGAGGCGAAGCCACATTAATGGGCAGAATGCGGAAACAAACTGATGATTATCAGGAATTCCGAAAGGAAGTTAAGATTCCTGTATTTCCTCCGCCTCCACTCAAACAGCTTGGAAAAGGCGGATTTAGTCTGTCTTTTTTTATTCGCATTTTATTCTCCTGTCTTGTGGATGCGGATTATCTGGATACAGAAAAATTTATGACTGACGGAACAATCAAAAGAGGAGTTTTCGATTCCATAGAAACATTATTCGACCGTTTGTTTCATCACGTAGAGCCATGGCTTGATCATGGCGATATATCCACCGTAAATGGAAGAAGGACACAGATACTTAAAGCTTGTCTGGAAAAAGGAAAAGAGAAGCAGGGTATTTTCCGGCTCACTGTTCCTACCGGCGGGGGAAAAACAATATCCTCTCTTGCCTTTGCTCTTCAGCATGCGGCAGAACATCATCTGGACAGAGTTATTTACGTAATTCCATACACGAGCATTATCGAACAAAATGCACAGGTGTTTAAAGATATCCTGGGGGAAAACAACGTTCTTGAGGATCATTGCAATGTAGTGTATGAGGAACCGGACAAACTGAATAAAATACAGCTCGCTTCTGAAAACTGGGATTGTCCTGTCGTGGTAACTACAAATGTCCAGTTCTTTGAATCTTTATTTTCCAATAAAACCTCCAAATGCAGGAAGCTGCATAATATAACAAACAGTGTAATTATTTTTGACGAGGCGCAGATGCTGCCCGTAAATTATTTAAAACCATGCGTTCAGGCAATCAGTGAGCTGGTATACAATTATCACAGTACGGCCGTGCTTTGTACTGCAACTCAGCCCTCCCTGCAATCTTTTTTTCCTCCCCAGCTGGAAGCGATGGAGATATGCCCTGAAATACAGGAGCAATATGCTTTTTTCAGACGGACGGTTTTCAGAAATGCAGGAGAAATAACAGAAGAATTTCTGGTAAATCAGTTAAAAGAACAAATACAGGTACTTTGTATTCTTAACAGCAGAAAAAAAGTTCAGCAGATATTTAATGAAATAAAGGAGTTGGAGGGGACCTATCATCTGTCGACATTTATGTATCCCAGGCATCGTAAAAAGGTATTGGCTGAGATTAGAAACAGACTGAAAATGGGACTTCCCTGCAGACTTATAGCTACAAGCCTTGTAGAAGCCGGAGTGGACTTTGATTTTCCGACCGTATTTCGGGAAATGGCCGGAGTGGATTCTATGATACAGGCAGCAGGAAGATGCAACAGAGAGGGAAAGAGAGCGAAAGAAGACTGTGTGACAACCATTTTTACTCTGGAAAATGCAGAAGAGCTTCATATTCCTCAGTCATTAAGGCTTCCGGTTTCTGTGGCACAGCAGGTTGCGGAGAAACAGGAAGATATTGCTTCTTTGGAAGCAATTGCAGATTACTTTAATCGTCTGTATCATTTCAGGGGAGAGAGCCTGGATTCCAAAAAAATTATAGAACAAATGGAAGCGGGAGGAAAATCGTTCCTGTTTCCTTTTGCTGCAGTAGCCGAACAGTTCAGGCTGATTGAAAATAATACCAGGACAATTTTGATAGACCGGGATCCGGAAGCGGAAATTCTGGTGGAGCGGCTCAGAAGAGGGGAATGCTCCCGTCAGCTTATCAGAGACATAGGGCAATATTGTGTAAATGTGTATGAAGAGGATTTTGAAAAATTGAACGGGGCAGGGAGATTGGAAGCTCTGGAACTTGGCTTTTTTATACTGAGAAATAAGGAACAGTATACGGAAGAAATGGGACTGCAGATAAAGGTGGAAAGAGGAGATGCAGTCATATTCTGAAATACAGTTGACCGTGATAAAGGGAGGAGGAAATACATGAGCCATGGAGTAAAAGTGCGGGTGTGGGGAGAACTGGCACTCTTTTCACGTCCGGAAATGAAGGTAGAGCGGTGCAGCTACGATGTGATGACACCTTCAGCAGCCAGAGGGATTCTGGAAGCAATATACTGGCATCCGGGAATGCGCTGGGAGGTTGATAAAATCTATGTCAGAAAGCCGATCCGTTTTACAAGTGTCCGCAGAAACGAGGTGAAAAGCAAGGTTCTTGCAAGTAATGTCCTGACAGTTATGAACGGAGGCGAAAAGCCACTTTACATCAGCAGCAAGGAGGAGATTGTGCAAAGAGCGGCAATTCTGCTGAGAGAGGTTGAATATGTGATAGAGGCTCATTTTGAAATGACAGAGCGTGCCGCTGCCGGAGATAATCCGGGAAAATTCAAGGATATTATCATGCGTCGGCTGAGGAAGGGGGAGTGCTATCACATGCCTTATTTTGGATGCAGGGAGTTCCCCGCTAATTTTGCTCTGTTCGATGAGGATGAGATTGATACGGCCTATCCGGGAGAGGTGAAGGATTTGGGATATATGCTGTATGATTTTGATTACTCCAATCCGGACGATATACAGCCCATGTTTTTCAGGGCTAAATTGAAAAACGGAGTTTTGGATGTGAGGGATTGTGAGGTGGTTCGATGATCCTGCAGTCACTGGTGCAGTACTATGAGGCGCTGGAGCAAAAAGGTGAAATTACCCGGCCGGGCTGGTGCATTGCACGGGTATCCTTTGCGCTGGAGCTGTCCCCGAATGGAGATTTAAAACGGATTATTTCCTTAAAAAACGAGGTTCCGAAGGGAAAGAAAACGGTCTGGGAACCGCAGAAACTTAAAGTTCCTCAGATGATCACCCGTTCTTCCGGAGTAACCGCTAATTTTTTATGCGATAATTCCAGTTATTTTCTGGGAATTGATAATAAAGGAAAACCGGAACGCTCCAGAGAATGTTTTCTATGTGCAAAGGAGAAACATTTGGAAATACTGCGGGAAACAGATTGTCCTGCGGCTGAGGCGGTTAAGCATTATTTTGAAAGCTGGGATCCGGATAAGGCGGAAGAGAATTGTTTGGTTTCAGAAGTTCTGGATGAGATTACCGCCGGTGCTAACCTGGTTTTCTGGGTGGAAGATGAGTATGTACATACAGATACAGCGGTGGTGGAGGCATGGGAGAATTACCGTCAGAATTTAGAGGAAGGAATAACCGGTACCTGTCTGGTGACCGGGAAAAAGACAGAAATCGCCCGGATCCATGGAAATATTAAAGGTGTACAGGGAGCACAGTCCAGCGGCGCGGCTCTGGTATCCTTTAATGCACCTGCATTTGAATCTTATGGGAAGGAGCAGAGTTATAACGCTCCGGTGGGAAATTATGCGGTTTATGCTTATACTACTGCATTGAATCATCTGCTGGCGGACAGGCGGCATGTTTCTATGATAGGTGATACTACCATAGTTTATTGGTCTGAGGATGGAGAAGAAGCCTATCAGGATATCTTTTTGAGTATGTCGGAACCGACGATGGATAATTGTGAAATTGTGGATGGTGTTTTTAAAAACCTGGAATCAGGAAAGGCAGTTAATATATCCGGTGTTGCGGAAAATTTATCCCTGTCTCAGAAATTTTATATTTTAGGACTGGCTCCGAATGCCGCAAGAATAGCTGTACGCTTCTTTTATCAGGACAGTTTTGGAAATATTCTGAAGAATCTGAAGGCGCATTATGACAGGATGGACATAATCCGGCCTCAGACGGACGGAATCAAATATTTAGGAGTCTGGCGTATGCTGATGGAAACGGTAAATAAAAAGTCAAGGGATAAAAAGCCGGTTCCCAATATGGCAGGCGCTGTTTATCGGGCGATTATTTCAGGAGACAGATATCCGGATTCTTTATTCCAGTCCGTTATGGGGAGAATCCGTTCGGAACAGGATGACAGCAGCATTGGAATTTATAAAATAACACGGGGAAGAGCCGCGATTATCAAGGCCTTTCTTCTGAGAAATACGACTTGTGATAAGGAGGAGATCACCATGGCCCTTAACGAGGACAGTAAAAATACCGCCTACACCCTGGGAAGAATGTTTGCGGTGCTGGAAGCGATTCAGAAGGATGCCAATCCGGATATCAATGCTACGATTAAGGACAGATATTTCAATTCTGCCTGTGCCACACCCGCTTCTATTTTTCCCGTATTGCTTAAACTTAAAAACAGCCATATCAGAAAGTTGAATAACAGGAAAAAGAAAAATGATTATGAGACATTATTGGGTGATCTTCAGGATAAAATAACAGCATCGGAAGATATGAATGCAGCTTATCCGAGGAGACTGACGCTGGATGAGCAGGGAATGTTTATTCTGGGCTACTATCACCAGACACAAAAAAGATACGAAAAAAAGGATAAGGAGGAGCAGTAACATGGGAGAAGCAATAAAAAACAGGTATGAATTTGTCATATTATTTGATGTGGAGAATGGAAATCCCAACGGGGATCCGGATGCCGGCAACCTGCCCAGAATTGATCCGGAAAGCGGCTATGGAATTGTAACGGATGTCTGCCTGAAAAGGAAGATCCGAAATTATGTGGAGACAGTAAAGGAAGACAGCGAAGGCTATAAAATTTATATTAAGGAAGATGTGCCGTTAAACCGCAGCGATAATACGGCCTATGAATATCTGAATACGAATGAAAAGGATATTAAGGAGCTGAAGAAAAAAGATCCCGATGTGGACAGAAAAATCCGTGATTTCATGTGCGAAAATTTCTATGATATCAGAACCTTTGGCGCAGTTATGACTACATTTGTAAAAGCCGCGTTAAACTGCGGACAGGTACGCGGTCCGGTACAGCTGGGATTTGCCCGGAGTATTGATCCGATCATAAGCCAGGAAGTAACGATTACCCGTGTGGCAATTACCACGGAAAAAGATGCTGAAAATAAAAGCACGGAAATGGGTAGAAAAAATATTGTGCCATATGCCCTCTATCGTGCAGAAGGATATATTTCTGCCAACCTTGCCCGCAAAGTAACCGGATTTTCAGAAGAGGATTTGGAACTGCTTTGGGAATCCATTATTAATATGTTTGAAATTGATCATTCGGCGGCCAGAGGAAAGATGGCTGTGAGGGAATTAATTGTTTTCAAACACAGTAAAGAGTTGGGGGACTGCCCCGCATATAAACTGTTTGATGCGGTTGAGGTCAAGAAAAATGAGGATGTGATTTATCCGAGGCAGTATAAAGATTATTCTGTTGCCATACATGAAGAGCTGGTTCCGGATTCGGTGGAGATATCGAGAAAAATATGATGGAAATAAAAGAAGAAGATTACCTGATGCTGTCAGGGATCCAGCACTTTGTTTTTTGCCAAAGACAATGGGCGCTGATACATATTGAGCAGCAATGGGCAGAAAATGAGCATACAACAGCAGGGGAACTGCTTCATAAGAATGCTCATAATCCTTATTTTAACGAAAAGCGGAAAGATATAATTATAAGCAGAGCGATGCCGGTGGTTTCCCGGAGTATGGGAGTCAGTGGTGAATGTGATATTGTGGAGTTCAGAAAGGTGCCGGATGGAATATCTCTTCACGGGCATCGCGGTTTATATCAGGTATATCCGGTGGAATATAAAAAAGGCAGCCCAAAAGCCGGCAATGCCGATATCCTGCAGCTGACAGCACAAGCACTGTGCCTGGAAGAAATGTTCTCCGCCGAAGTAAAGGAAGGTGCCATATTTTATGGTGAGACCAGACGCAGGGAAAATATTCTTTTCACAGATGAGCTTAAGGAAAAAGTAAAAGACTGCTTCTGCCAGATGCATCAGCTCTATGATAAAAGATATACACCAAAGGTAAAATGGTCTAAAAGCTGCAATGCCTGTTCACTTAAAGACATTTGCCTGCCTAAACTGGGAAAAACGCCGAATGTGAAAGAGTATATTCATGCCGCAATAACGGAGGATTGCCAATGAAGAAACTTTTAAATACCTTATATATCACTTCTCCTGACAGTTATCTTTCACTGGATGGAGAAAATGTGGTAATCCTTGATAACGATCAGGAGATAGGGCGGATTCCGCTGCATAACCTGGAAGCGATTGTTTCCTTTGGTTACAGAGGAGCCAGTCCTTCTCTGATGGGCGGCTGTGCAAGCAGGAATATTTCCCTATGCTTTCTCAGCCCTCAGGGTAAATTCCTGGCAAGGGTGACAGGCGGCGTCCGGGGAAATGTTCTATTGAGGAAAAAGCAGTACGAGGTTTCGGCGGATGCAGGAACAGCCCTGGGGATAGCAAGAAACTGCATACTTGGCAAGGTTTATAATTCCCGTTGGGTTCTGGAACGTGCGGTTCGGGATCACAGTATGCAGATAGATGTGGACAAAGTAAAGCAGGCATCGGATTTTTTGCAGAGATCATTAAATAATATAGAAGTGTGCGGTGATGCGGTACAGCTGAGAGGTTTTGAAGGGGAAGCGGCCAGTGTGTACTTCGGAGTTTTTAATGAGCTGATTCTGCAGCAGAAAAAGGATTTCGTGTTTTCCGGCAGAAATAAAAGGCCTCCTCTCGATAATGTTAATGCCATGCTTTCCTTTGTTTATACCTTGCTTACGAATATGGTTGCGTCTGCATTGGAAACAGTAGGCCTGGACCCGTATGTAGGTTTTATGCATACGGACAGGCCGGGAAGAGTATCGTTAGCTTTGGATTTAATTGAAGAACTCAGGCCGGTGCTGGCAGATCGTTTTGTTTTAACCCTTATTAACAAAAAGATGGTTACAGCAAAGGATTTTACTAAAAAAGAGGATGGAGCGGTGCTGTTAAGCGACAGTTCCAGAAAAGATCTGCTGACAGAATGGCAAAACAAAAAGAAAGAGGTAATTACGCATCCTTTTCTGGGGGAAAAAGTAGAATGGGGTATGATTCCCTTTGTACAGGCTATGCTGCTTGCAAGATATCTGAGAGGTGATCTTGATGAATATCCACCTTTTTTCTGGAAATAGGAGGCTGTCATGCTGGTATTAATAACTTATGATGTGAATACGGAAACTGCCGCGGGTAAGTCCCGGTTAAGAAAAGTAGCAAAGCAATGTGTGAATTATGGAACAAGAGTACAGAATTCTGTATTCGAGTGTGTTCTGGATCCCGGACAGTGTTTAATGCTGAAAGCTGCATTAACGGAATTGATTGATGAAAATGTGGATAGTCTCAGATTTTATTATTTGGGGAATCAGAATAAGGCACGGGTTGAACATGTTGGAGTGAATAAGGGGATTAATGTGAAAGAGCCTCTGATTTTTTAGTGCGAACCTGAAGCGCACATGAAATCCCCGGGGGATTCGTACCGGAATTTTGATGAGATATTGCTTGGGGTTGCTTTTTGATGTGGAAGAATGTAAGATGTAAAGTGAATTGGGTGTGGATTGTTGGTGAAGATGAATAGGAATTAAGAGTGGTTTTTGTGCAAAATTGCTGTCACCACCTTGCGGGTGGTGTGGATTGAAATCCTTTACAGCCTCAAGTTCCGCCGTCCACTTGGGTCACCACCTTGCGGGTGGTGTGGATTGAAATCTGATGAATGCTATAAAATGGCAACCACGGACGGTCACCACCTTGCGGGTGGTGTGGATTGAAATCTTGGAATATCCCGGAACCGTGTATACCTTTACTAGTCACCACCTTGCGGGTGGTGTGGATTGAAATACCAAGTTATTCTAGGAGCTTTTACAACGGTAATACGTCACCACCTTGCGGGTGGTGTGGATTGAAATCACCAGATTCCGGGCGTAATAATCTCGGCTATCCGGTCACCACCTTGCGGGTGGTGTGGATTGAAATTAAAAACATAAAACCATAAGCAGTTTATTATTTCTGTCACCACCTTGCGGGTGGTGTGGATTGAAATCACAGATATACAGTTTTTGGGAAAGAGTGGACCTAGTCACCACCTTGCGGGTGGTGTGGATTGAAATGCCTTCTTGCGAATTTAAGACACTGGCAAATGGTGTCACCACCTTGCGGGTGGTGTGGATTGAAATGGCCATACTCAATAACATTGTGCATATCGTACCTGGTCACCACCTTGCGGGTGGTGTGGATTGAAATCCTGGGGAAAATAGCTAAATGGTTTGCAGATATGTCACCACCTTGCGGGTGGTGTGGATTGAAATCTTTCCGGTACAGTGCAAAATCTGAAAATTGAGTCACCACCTTGCGGGTGGTGTGGATTGAAATTAATATAGGATTATATGAACAGATAAGAAAAGCGTCACCACCTTGCGGGTGGTGTGGATTGAAATCAAGCTGGGAGATATCATATTTTGCAAGGATACAGTCACCACCTTGCGGGTGGTGTGGATTGAAATAAACTGTGTTAAAAGCTGAGTCTGCCCGCTTTCATGTCACCACCTTGCGGGTGGTGTGGATTGAAATGGTATATTGACATTGGAAACAAGGAAGTCAGACTGTCACCACCTTGCGGGTGGTGTGGATTGAAATTTATTTTCTACGGGTGTCCGGGTTGGAGAATTAATCGTCACCACCTTGCGGGTGGTGTGGATTGAAATTGTTTTTCGCCGAAAAATGGACAGCTATTAAGGAGTCACCACCTTGCGGGTGGTGTGGATTGAAATCCTCTGCCAGCAGTATGGGCTTGCCATGAAAGTGTCACCACCTTGCGGGTGGTGTGGATTGAAATAGCAGAAACAGGATTCCGGTGGCGGTGCCGGGGGAGTCACCACCTTGCGGGTGGTGTGGATTGAAATAGAGAAAAGCAATGAAAACCAGTGTGGGTGATTTGTCACCACCTTGCGGGTGGTGTGGATTGAAATATGCGAAAGGAGAAGTGATAAAAAAATAACAGTAAGTCACCACCTTGCGGGTGGTGTGGATTGAAATCATTCCACCAGTAACCTCAAGATAATGAGTATTGGTCACCACCTTGCGGGTGGTGTGGATTGAAATCGTCATATTGTCTACTTGCTCTAAAGTATCATAGTCACCACCTTGCGGGTGGTGTGGATTGAAATTTCCTGATTTTACAAACAGAGGCGGGAATAAAAAGGTCACCACCTTGCGGGTGGTGTGGATTGAAATCACAAGAGCAATTGTCTTACTATGCTGTTCTCGGTCACCACCTTGCAGGTGGTGTTTTGAGAGGAAATATATTATTGCGATTAGGGTATTTATGTAAATCTCATAAGTATATTGCCATAACATTTTTTGTAGGCAATACGATGGGGAATTCATAGAGAAGAGTATGATTTGAGATAGGGAACACGATAAATATATTATGAATACTTAAGCAAATGACGTTACCAGTCTGTCTTGTTTTGTCACGGATAGAAAATATATTAGAAAGATTACCATTATTAATCATAATTTTCATGGATAAGTTATTATGGCAGGATGTAGATATTATAAAAGGTTTTAGGTGGAAGTAGATGGAGATTTACTGAATGAAGGAGGCTTGATATATAAATATGAATTACATTTTGAAGTAATATTTTTAATGATAAAGTAAAATAAATTCTTACGAATAGGATCTCCATGAATGTATAAATGAACTTTGGGTAATTTGCGGATTAGTGAAGAAAGTTACTTATCATTTTAAATTATTTATGCTATACT
>ERZ826764.1926-NODE-1926-length-21889-cov-8.192773_pt1 | contig 21889 bp, 18 predicted proteins | sample MGYA00519870_ERZ826764 | MGnify/ENA primary metagenome ERZ826764 (study PRJEB31778, sample SAMEA3449239) | human gut metagenome | biome: human gut; feature: human-associated habitat; material: faeces | place: United Kingdom | collected 2010/2012 ...
CACGCAACATAGAGGCGATCATATGCCGGTAGCCATCGTCTTTGAGCTGTTCTGCTTCAAGTTCATAAGCATCTGCAGCAGAATGTTTCGTGATGATCCGGCAGGAAGCAAACCACTCCAGAACAGGAATTACCTTGGAATAGCTCCAGTTTGATGCAACAGACAGATAGAGCTTGTTAGGTGAAGTACGATTTTTGAGCATGCTTTGTTCATCGACATCAACAGTAAAACGAAAATCGTTTGTGTTTTGCCGCTCAAAAATGATCGCCTGCCTGCCATTGGGATAGTAATATAGGTATTCTTCAATAACAACTTTGTCTGTTACCGAAAAGCCATACGCGTATCGGATGCCATTTGCGGTGAAGATGACCTCAAAGCTGCTGGGGCGGACGGGTGTTTCACGGTCAAACTTGAAAGGCGAACGTTCGATGGCTTTGTGGAGCTGCTGGTTATGCGAAGTCAGCACATAATTTACCATGAACCAGAATGCATGAAGGACATTGGACTTCCCGGAAGCGTTGGCTCCGTAAATTCCGGCAGACTTCAAATACCGTTTGCTTCCATTCACAATCAGATGCTTCGGATGCTCTTTATCCTTACTGGCAAGCAGGGATAATACGACACTGCCTTTGATAGAGAGAAAGTTCTCTGCACGAAACTGAATCAGCATAAAATTGCCTCCTAAATCCTCGATTATATATATTATAACTGTATTTTCGTGAAAAATAAACGCATATAGAAGATAAAATTATGTATTGGGAAGTTTAGAAAGAGACGCATATACTGATAGTATGTGCTAAAGGGGGCAACAGCGACAAAACTAACTGAAAATGAGAAGCTGGTCTTGGAGTATATCTGTTTTTCTTCCTCCCATTGACTGCAACAAGAAAAAGTGTTATTATGAATACATAAAACGAAGGAAAAATGAGTATTATAATAACAAGTGCAACGGAAAGGAGATCTGTATGGAAAAGATAAAGTACCGGGATTTGATCATGCAGTATCTGACTGCTCTGGAGCCAGATCAAACAATTACAACCGAACAAGTCGCAGAGTATGTGGCGGAACGGCTTTTACTTGATACAGCGATGGTAAAAAAGACAGTCAATGTAAATATGGCTCGGCTTGAAAAAGAGGGGCAGATTATGCGCCTAACCAAAGGAATTTACTGCAGGAGAGTAAAAACAGCATTTGGATATTATACTCCAGATAAAGAAACACTTTTTTGTAAGCAGTTACTTCGGAAAGAAAACGAGATAATTGGATATGAAACAGGGTTGTCTGCATTAAATCGTATTGGTCTTGTTTCTCAAATGCCAAAAAGGAGATGCATTGCAACCAACCTGCATACAAAACGAATTCCCGAAGGAATGCAGATTGAGATTCGGAAACCGCCTATTGTAGTTAATTCTGGAAATTTTCGATATCTGCAAATTTTGGATGCAATCAGAGAACTGGATATGGCGCCAGTAGATACTGCAAAGCCGATTGATGTGGTAAGAGCTACTGTTGAGGAATTTACATTGAAAACTGAGATGTTGATTCTGATGGCCAGAAAATATTATGGGCAAAAAACTTTGCTTCGGACCATAGACATTTTGTTGGAGGGTAGTTATGAAACTGCACGAGGATAAATTTGCTTTTTTGAATATTATCAATTTAATCCATGAGGATAGTAGCATTCGGGCTGATATTTTGGAGAAGGACTATTATGTTACGCTACTGTTGAGGGAGTTGGCAGGGAAACAGGTAACATTACCAGCCTATTTTAAAGGTGGAACAGCCCTGTATAAAGCACAGAAAAGTATCCGCCGGTTTTCAGAGGATATTGACTTGACGGTGTGCATCGATAATTGCAGTAACAGCCAGGCTAAGAAACGGCTGGAGATGGCAACAAAGAAATATCAGGCCTTGCCACGCACATCCAGAAAGGATCTCGAAGATGATCGGAAAGGTAGTATCACAACTGTCTATGATTACACTCCACTTGTAGGCATTGACACGGATGATCCGCTCCAACGGTTTGGATATGTCAAAGTAGAAGGTACATCTTTTACTGTTAGCGAGCCTTTTACACCACTTGAAATTGAACCGATACTTTACACCTATGCCACCGAAGAACAGCGAAATATTCTTCGGTCACAATATGATGTTGTCCCTTTTATGATTAACACGATTCGGTTAGAGAGGATTTTTGCCGACAAGATTTTTGCTGCTGAATTCTATTATGAGCGTAAGATGTATTTTGATGTGGCAAAACATCTTTACGATGTCAGCGTCATGTTTGATTTAGAGCAGATTCAGGAAATGATTCAAAATCAGCAGACATTCCTTGAGATGCTGGGGTATAAAAGACTGGAAGAGACCCGAAGAACAGGCAGTGATCTGGCGGAAAAGAAGTTTTCTGATTTTCAGTTGCTCAGAGGGTTTTCTGATAATGAGGCACTTCGTAAGGACTATCAGAATATGCAGCGCAACTATGTTTTTGCGGAAGAAGATGCATTGTCTTTTGGTTTTGTGGTAGAGCAGTGGAAGAAACTTGGAGAGGTATTGCTTGCGCTTGAGTAAGTGCAGTATGACACTGGTGTCATAAAAACTGTGGACAAAAATTAGCCAGGGGAGCAGCGGTTTATCTGCTCCTCTGGCATTGCTTTGCTTACAGGTTCTGACGGATGATCCGGGTGATAATACCTACGGCCACACCCCGCTCCATATCCAGACGGGTGACGGCAAAAGATACATCGTCCTTTTTGCCGGGCATCCGGTAGTCATAGCAGGAGTGGGCTACCGCATTGACGCCGTTGGAGAGGCGTACATAGACAACGCCCTTGTGGACATCTGTGACACGACCGGCATACTTGCCCTGGATACGGCACTTCTGCAGGTTGTCCCTGTCGGTATTCTCGGAAATACTCTTGATGTCAGCCTTGATGCCCAAGTCCTCCAGACTGTTGCGCCGCACGCTGAGAATCCGGACCAGCACCTCATCGCCTACGGAAAAACGCTCATGGGCGTCACCGATCCAGTCCCAGGCAAGGTCACGGGCAAGGATGGAGGTTTCAACGCCGAAGACTTCCACGCGCACAACCTTTTCGGCCACAGCAATCACACGCGCCTGGACGATGCGGCCCTCATAGACACGGTACATACCGGCAGCATCCGTATCCAGATAGAAAATCTGGCGTTTGCGTAGCATGGCCTCCTTGCGGCTGGCAACTACGCTGCGGGTTTTGGAGTCGATACCACGCACGATGAAGTCAATGTCAGCACCCAGCATGTTGCCAAGGATCTTATTTTGGCGCAGCATAAGGTCGGTATATTCCTGGCCGGAAGGGCTGCGGCCCAGATTGATCATCATTTCCTTGATAGGGATAATGACACGGAACCCCTTGTAATCCACAACTGCCACCGTCTTGCGGTTGTCCAGCTGTTCAATGCCGCCCAGCTTGCCGGTGATGATCTTGCGGGTGCGGTAGGCATTATGGATCTCATGCCAGATTACATCATCTCGGTCTTCGGCAGTCTCGACATCATCCCGGTTGCGGATGGTAAGGACGGGAGCCTCGCCGCGCTGGGGGCGGGGCTGGCGCTGGGGAGGAGAGGGAATGGGTGCAGGAGCGGCAACTTCTTCCACAGCAGGAACGTCAGGCTCCACAGCAGGTTCCTCCGCAACAGAAAGGGTTTCGGCTGTATCCGCCGACACTGTTGTTTCGGTAGGAACTTCCTCTGAGACAGGTTCTTCAGGAGCAGCAGCTTCTTTCTTCTTCCGGCTGGTACGCTTGGGCTTTGGAGATGCAGGGGGTTCCTGCAAAGCGTCGGCGTTATCTTCGTAAACATCAGGCGGCTGCACATCAGAGTCTTCCGGCATATCAGTGGGAGCAGCGCTTTGATCGTCTGTTTCAGCAGGCGCATCCCCGAACATTTCCTCCTCGGTGAGTTCAGGAAGGGGATCTTCATTCATATCTTCGCCAGAGGTGTCCTGCTGGGGCTGATCCATCAGCCCCAGCAGTTCGTTCAAATCCAGACCATCGCCAGCGTCAGCAGGAAGGGATTCAGGTTGAGCAGTATCGGCCGGCAGAGTTTCGCCTTCCGACATAACGGTTTCGGTAACAGGAGCCTCCTGTTCCAGAAGTTCTTTTTTCTTGGTTGCCATAGATTAAAACCTCCTATGAATTTGATAGTTTTGTTTAAGACAGGATGGAATCCTTGTCTGTGGTGATAATGCCTTCCGGCGTACCGGCAGATTTGGGGGCCGGAGCCTCTTTGGGTGATTTATCCGTGGGGGATGCCGGTTTGGTGGCTTTGCGCTTTGCCGGTTTCTTTGCTGCCGGAGCCGGTTTCGGAGCGGGCTGCGGTGTTTTGGCGGCTTCTTCTTCCAAGCGGCGCCATTCCGGTACATGGGCAGATGCTTTGCAGGAACGCAGGTACTTGGCTTCCGGGTGTTTGGAGTAATCCATTTTGTCTACCTGCAGAACCTTCTTGCCACGGATGATGATGAGCGCCTGATCCAGCGGGAGCCGCAGGACTTCATCAGGAGTAAGTACAGGGCGTTTTCCAACACCAGAGGTCTCACGAAACTCCGGTGTATAGTTGGAGATACGCCAGGTGCCCAGCTGTTTGGACTTACTGGATACTGCTACGGAGGCAAGCCCTGTCCTGGCAGAAATAAATTCGGCAGTAAGCTGGTCTGTACAGCCTAAAAACAACTGCGCGTCACAGTTTCCAATGATCTCCTGCCACAAATTCTGCGGGTATCGGTTCTGCAATCCTGCGAGATTTTGGAACACACAGGACATGGAGATATTCCGGGAGCGTATTACGCTGAGCCGGCGGGAGAGGTCGGGGATCGTGCCGCACGCTGTCAGTTCTTCCCCAAGGATATGGACAGGCACAGGCAGTTTGCCGCCCTCGCAGTTGTGGTCTGCATATCGCACCAGTTTGATGAAGCAGAAAGATAGAAACAGCGAGGCCAGAAAATCAAAGGTGCTGTCCTGGTCGCTGGTAACGAGGAAGTAGGCACAGGGCTGCTGACCCGGAAGCTCCAGATCGATCTCATTCTTAGCGGTAATTTTTTTGATCAGCTCAGACTGGAATACCTGCAGGCGGCTGCCCAGACCGATAATCACGCCGCTTCGCACTGTGTCGCTGGCCTGCTTGAACAGGCTGTAGGGTGCTTTGGCAGGGTGCGTGGAAGGAAGCGCCTCGAACAATGTGTCAAGTTGGGATTCCCCATTGAGAGTCAGCAGCCGGTAGACTTCGCCAATGTTGCGGTTTTCTTCCGCATAGCCTTGATCCACATACAGTACCAAGGCCTTGAGCAGATTCATCTCACAGGCATCCCAGAAATGGTCGCTCTTGCCGTTGTTCGTGGTGTTCTTGATGATGACATCTACAAAAAGCTGGGCCATTAGTTCCTGTCCCTCAACTTCGGCAAGGCAACACCAGGAATCTGAGTTTTCAGGCGAAACGAGGTTGAATACCTTGACACAATAGCCCCGGCTGCGGAGAAATTCGCTTGACTTCTCGTACAATTCCGATTTGGGATCGCAGATGATCAGCGATTCTCCGGCGCCATTTTCACCTCGGACAGTGGCCTGAAGGATACGGTTCATACAAAACGAACGGGTTTTCATGGAACCACTGGCGCCGTAGACTGCCAGATTACTGTTGATTCTGGTATCTTCCGGTATGCAGACTGCTTTGCCATCCAGCATACCCAGTACAACACCCTTGTGTTTGCGCAGATCGGGCACCAGATCCAGTACGCCGGACATCTCTTTGCGGGACATCCAGCCGGAGGTGCCATAAGTGCCTTTGGCGGAGTAGGAGAAATTACGGTCTTCATCATACTCGCCGGCATCACCATATCCCATGCGCATGACCATGATGAGCAGCACTGCTAACAAGCCAATGCAGATCAAGATGCCATACACACCATAAGGCGGTCGGAGCACAGAGGAAAGGCAGAGAAGGAAGTCGGGCGAAGCGGCCAGCGGTGAAGTACCATCGCCGGGAATACCGCCGCCCTGTTTCCAGGTTGCATAGTTACCCAAAAGCTGTGCCAGAAAGCCGCCTGCGTATAGAATCGCAAGAATGGCAAAGGGCGCTGCAATCAGGCTTACGATCAGTTTTTTCTTGTTTATGGGAACAACCTCCCCTCGAATTTTGTGAAATCAATGGTCTGGAAGCGCACCCGGGAACCACAGTAGCTGCGAAGTACCTCTGCCTGGAAGTCAAAACAGATCAGTGTGCCTGGGCGCTCGGATAGTTCGAGGGAGGTGTTGAAGCGTGCGATACGGGGCAGATCGCAGAAATAGCCAAACAGGACTGGTGAGCCATCCGGTGAAACACCGTCATGCTCAATAGCCAGTCCGGGCTGCCTCGCAGTAAGACCTTGGAGCAGAATGCGGTCCAGCTCCGCAGTTTTCACAGGGTCGCACAGCAGTGCAAGTATCACCTCCCCCTGATGGTTGTTGGTAAGATAAAGAAAATGCTCATAGCTGCCATCCAGCATGAAGAAATCATGTTTGCGTCCTCCGGTGCTGGTCAAAATCTGGTAAGCCAGATCCATGCTGTTGCCCAGAATCAGTCCATGAACATCCTCATGGCGAAACTGTGGGGCCAGGCGCTGTTGGCAGATTACGCTCCAAATCAATGCCTTGACCCGCATTTCCGATTTGTAGCGCCACTTCATCAGGGCGCTGCTGCTGTTGTAGGTCACGAAGATGCCGGAGGGCGCAAGGAGTATTCCAGTGGAGCGGGAACTGCGGATCTTCGTGGTGTCGATCCCCATTTCTTTCACTTCTCTGGAACTGAAAAAAGCAGGATAGACAATCCTGCCGCCAGCGTAACCATCCGGCGCAAAAATTGCCGGTTTTTCATCCCGATACACACATACACCCGCATTATCCATGGTCACATAGGTTTCGGCCAGGCGGTGTAGCCGGAGTCTTCGGTCAATTTCGCATTTCAAACGGTTGGTGTCGGTATCTCCTGTCAGGTAGCTGGCAAACCTGTCCGGCCGGCTTTCCAGCAGAGTGGCTTTGGCTCGCGGCCCCAGACGGTAGCCGCGCAGTTTATCCCGGTAATAGGTACGCAGCAGCCCGTCTTTTTTCAGTGCAGTGACAACAGACTCCAGATAATATGGACTGCCGGGAAGTCTGTTAAGCTGGTCTGTGGGGAACTCGCCGGAGATGGCAGTCAGAGAGAGAAGCCTGTACGCCATCGTGTCTGGCTGTGGGAATTTCCCAAGTGATCACCTCCTTGTGGTGTGTGGCTTTTACCGAGACTGCAAGGAACTTCGGTAAAAATCCGTGGTGTAACGACAGAAAAAAGCCCCGAAATCCGGGGCTAAATACGATGTTGCGGCAGGTCGGACAAGCAATGGCTGAAAATGCTCAAAAATCCGAGATGGATTTTAGGGTGTTTTCATGCTCAGCAAGCCAGGCGGGAAACCGCTTTTTTTCCATGACACTGATTCTGGTACAGTCCTTTTCGCCCAGCGCAGCGGTGTTGTAGGCATCGCAGAGCAGGCCGGTATCGTCAGCCATGACGAAGGTGGAGAGGACATCCAGAAGCTGCTTTTCTTCCAGATTGTCGTAGTCACGGATACGCCGGGTGGGAAGGCACTGGTCATAAACCTGCGTAAAGCACACCACACAATCGCTGAAGCGGGGCATGGGATGCTCTTTGGCGTATTGCTCCAATGAGAAGTAGAACGGGTCGAGCAGAAACTCAGTGTTTTGTCTCTGCTTGCGTTTTGGGAGCAGACCAGGCAGGGTGACCTCCAGTACACCGTCCTCATAGACAACCTCAATTCCGTGTACAATACCGGCGGATGTCAGGTAATCGCCTTTGCGGATGGTGGTGCTGGAATATATCAAATGCCGCAGCCTGCAGGCAATTTTCTCTGCCCGCAGGGCGGCATCAGTGGATAAGACTTCATAGTTGTCCGGATAGCGCTGAATATCCGTGGTATCCATCGCGTAAAGAGCATTGCTCAAACGGGATATATCATCAAGAATGCTTCCAATCCGGTGTGAGATGATTTTTCGTTCCAATCAAGTTCCTCCTGTTTTCTTAAAGTAATGCACCTGGCCCGCTGCATCCACGGTGCAGAAACCGGAAATGCCAGGGCAGTCAATGCGGCGAATGTCTTCCGGATTATCGACCAAAATGATGCGGCGTCCACCGCTGCGGTCATCCCGAAGCGCATGGTTGATCAGGGCCTCCTGGCCGGAAGCTGCGTAGACGATTTCGTATAGTTCACCGTTTGCAAAGAAGATAAGCTTGACCGGAAAATCACCGGGAGCATGGTATTCCACCTGCCCGATAAAATCCAAGAGTACCCAGGCAGCCCGTATCAGGGAGTTGTCTGATTTTGCTGCCCAACCAGACGGAAAGTAACCGCCTGTATCAGTTTGAAAAATACGGCCCTGCTTTTGCAGATGGGAGAGCAGGGTCTTGATGATTTCTTCTTTGCCAGGGTGAAAGCAAAGAAGCTGCTGCATATTGAGACCGGGATACATCGTGACGATCCGCAGCAGAGCCGCAGCTTCATTTCCATAGATTTCAGCCCTGGTCTTCATGGGTATCACCTCCAATGGCGTAATATAGGCGTATTCAAGACGCATTAAATAGGAAGGAAAGCCAGTCAGTGTAAACCAAAAGATGATCTGGCTGGCAAAACTGGCTTTTAGGCGTAATACAGGCGCAAAGCAGACGCATAGCGGTGTCTGGCAGGAAAGTTGCACATGGGAATCACCTCGCTCTTCAAATTGTTATATCTGCTGTTCGGCAGATGTGGATTGTTCACGGCGTTTTCGCTCTACGATTTCACGCAGCTCGCGGCGGTCGGTAGTAATCAGATCCTTTTCCAGAGGGCTGGCTTTGAATTCCACCATAATATTGTTGTTATTGGTAGAAATCAGACCGTGACCTCTTTCAAAGTGAGTGATCTCCATTGTTTCAGCATCGGACAGGTGCAAGGCTTCCTGTACCCGCTGGGCTTCGTCGTCCTCCAGATTCAGAATGATCTTGGTCTTGGAGTTGTTGATGATGCCCTTACCAAATCTGCCGCCGTCAAGGTCAAAGAAATCGGCAAGATCCTGGCTTGCAAAAATTGAGGCGCCGCCGTAACCTCGTATGGTTTTGGCAATTTCCAAAAGAAAATCGCCGGCCAATCTTACACCAGCAGCACCGGCGCCGGATAGAAGCTGCCAGCACTCATCGATGAAGATGGCTTTTTCTTCTGTACGGTCGGCTTTGGCTCTGTCCCAAACAAAGTCCAGCGCCACAAACATACCTACGGTGAGCAGGTCTCCGGTGAGGGAGGAAATATCCAAAACAGTGTACTTGTTGTCGAGCCGAACATTGGTCTGCTTATTGAAGGTGCTGGCGCTGCCGTTTACCAGACGGTTTAGAATGTGGGCCATGCGCATCGTTTCCTTGGAGGTTTTCAAAATTTCGTACAGGTCACCAAGCACCGGCATTTCACGGTACTGGCCGGGCTGTGCAGGGTCTTCCAAAGAGGCGTTATCATGAGTGATGCCTTTTGTGTTATAGGTACGAACAAGGGCTTCGTCCAAAAGCTGTCGTTCTTCGTGAGACATATCGGGGATCAGCAGACTGAAAAATATGTGGAGCTGCTGGATCTTTGCTGCAAGTTCAGATAACTGGATGCCTGGACCGTCCAGAAGTTCATTCACCGAGCGGTCTACCCGCCGAATCTCCATAACATTGATGCAGTGGGGACTGGCCGGTGAAATCTGGATAAAGGAGCCGCCCACATTGGAGCAGGCGCGATGGAATTCATGGCCTTTTAGGGGCGCAACAATGAAAATGGGGATATTTTTCCGCCTCATTCGCAGCGCCATCAACTGCATGGTAAAAGTTTTGCCGGCTCCGCTCGTGCCAAGGATCGACATATTGGCGTTCTTATAGACCGCAGAATTGAAGATGTCCACGATAATAAGGGAGCTGTTGTACTTGTTGACGCCCAGCAGGATACCGTTATCATCACACATCTCATAGGAGGTAAAGGGATAACAGCTTGCCGCACCGCCTGTCAGCAGGTTGCGTTTACCGCGCTCATACAGTTTCTTTTCCATTGCCACCAATGGAAGGGCAGATAAAAACGCCTGTTCCTCCCGAAAATGGCAGGTGCAGGCGTTCATGTCTTGTGAGAGCAGGAGCTTTTTCATTTCGCTGACCTTCCATTCCAAGTCTTCCTCGTTGGAGGCAGTAATGGTAATCAGCAGATTCAAGTAGTAGAAGTCCTCGTTGTTGGCAAGGCCCTCTTTGAGAAAGTACCCGCTTCGGATAGCGCCATCAATGTCATCAAAGTCGGTGTTGGTGTCGCTGGCGTCCTTGATTTTGGAACGGTTGATACGCAGCTGCTGTCCGACTTTCTGGATGATGGTTTCTTTGGGCTGACGGGAGAGGAACATATCCATATCGATCCCGTCACCGGCATTGACGATAAGACTGAGCCAGCCGGCTGGAACCTGCGTTTTGTAGCCATCAGAGGGCACCAGCAAATAAGCATAATACAGACCGTCAATGCAGATATGGTGACCATGCGTGAAGTCAATGCTTTTTGGCGCACAGAATTCGGTGGCAGGGATATGGTCGATCTCACTGTCGCGCCCTTTGGCAAGGTACTCAGCCACAACCTCCTGTGCCCGGACGGAGAGCGGCTTTACAGCACTTTCATTTCTGCAGAGCAGGTTATAGAGGACATCTACGGTAAACTCATCCCAGTTTTCCGGAACGATGACCTCGTTACCGCACTGACGGAGGTAGTTGGTAGCAGTATGGACTGCACTTTGCAGGGCATTGATTGCCTCGCCTTCTTCATCAGAGCGCTTGGTGTTGCTCCACGGCTCATATTCAAAAATCAGGAAGAAACGTCGGGTAATTGCCTCACGGGAACCGATCTGCTGAACGAACTGGAGGTAGTCTTCCTGCATGAGCAGACACTGTTCATTGGTCTCCTGTTCCATCTCCTTCCGAACGGTATCCAGATGGCGGTTGATCTCTGCCCGACGTGTCAGTACCTTGATTTGCAGCTTGATGGGGCTGATTTTCAAGTAGGATACAAAGGAATAGATGATGTTCCGCTGTTCCTGGGCGCTGCGCAGCATAAAATTGATGGGTACTACCTCGACGACCTTGACATAGCGGTGGTCCTTCGTGTAGATGATGCCGTTTTCAATTTTGGAAATCGGCAGATAATCTGCTACCGGGTTAAGGCAGGCGGGCTTCGGCTCCTGGGTGCGGATAGGGCGTTTTACTTTGCGCTCCTTGGAGACCTTCTTTTTTTGCTTGGCGGCTTTCTTCTCCTTGGCAGGCTTCTGCTTTTTCACAGGACGGAGTTTTTGGCGGATCTCGTAGCTACGAACTTCATCAAACTCCGCTGGGAAATCCTCTCTGCCGGAGCGCCGTGACCGTCTGGGAGCCTTGTCGGGCTTGTGTACCTTCTTTTTAATATGCTTGCCGCCATGCTCTGCCGCCGGAACCGCATCTTCTGCGCTGTTACCGCCTATAATGCGGCGGTTTCGCAGGTACTTTATGAAAATCAGCAGAAAAGAGGAAAGGCTCTCACCGGAAATTCCGATAAGCGCCACCAATGCTGCTGGCAGTGCGGTCAGGCACAAAGCGATGATACGGGCAGTCAGGCCAAGAGGGAGCAATGAAAAAACCGGCACACCAATAGCAAATGCCAGGATGCCGGCTTCAATCACATTGCGGGCTTTGAACATACCACCGAAGAAGGTGCCTGACTCGATGAAATTCGGTGGTATTATGTAGGTATCTCGGTCGATTTTATGATTCATGATTAACCTCGTTTCCGAAGCCGGGCGGGCACATCAGCCGATAATCCAGAACGGACCGCCAGCTCCAGCGCGCCGGCTGGCCTCATTTAAGATAATGGACAGATCCCAGAGCTGTTCGCTCCGTGTGTAACTGGCAGGGTCAGCCACCATGATCTTGCCGTCTTTTACGCCACGCAGGACAATGAAGTGACCGGAAGAGGTAAAGTGGCCTTCAGACATGATTGCTACTACCAGTTTACCATTAGCCAGTGCGTCTGTGATGCGCTGTGGTTCCGCAGTGGTACAGCCGGAAACCGGAAGCCCCCATTCCCCAGCGGCGGCAGGTATCAGTGCATGGTAAGAACCACTGCTTTTACACCAGTAGCCGTTGTTGTAAGACCACTCGGCCATCTCCATAGGGTCAACCATATCGTCTGTCAGAGAGGACACCACGATTGCCATAGCGGTAGGGCCGCAGCCATAACCGCCAATATTGTCTGTACCATAGGCTTTACCGGCATAGCGTTCATCCAGCTGATTGTAGTAAACAACAGGTGTGATCCCGTCGGTGAAAGTAACATCGCCCAGAGCGGTGATGCTGTTTCCGGTCCACGCTTCCAGATTCTGCAGCAGACCATCGCCCAAGAACAGGCTTAGGTTGGAGGCATAATCGGCTGCAAGCTCCTTTTGGTCATCGGTAAGCTGGAATACAACATCAGAAAAATAGGACTCACCGTTGTAACGGACAGTATAGACCATCCATGTTTCGGACACCGTTGTTTCTTCCCCAGTCTCCGAATCAGTCACGGTTCTCTCACGAATCTCTTGTTTGCTGGTATAGGAATATAGATGCTGCTTGTTTTCCCGCAGGGTGGCGGCAAGGTCATTTAGAGAAATGCTTTCAAAATCCTTGTCTTTGGCTGCACAATACTGAGAAATAAACAGGTTGGCGTTATAAATAGGCCCGCCGGAATAAGCATTTTTGACCTCCATATGGTCGGCTCCCGATGCCGCAAAGTCAGCTTCGATCCGGGCAAGTACATCATCCAGTGCCTCGCCCAAGATGCCGTTGAGGGTAAAGGTGATCTCGTTGGCGTTCTCAATAATCGCTGTTTCGCTATTCAAAATCGGAATTTCGGGGTCAGATGGCGAAAAGGCATTGGTCAGTCCGCCGAAAATAAGACCGGGGAGCATGAGAACAAATAATACCGGCAGCATAAGCAGGGCAATGACTGCCACAATGATTTTTCCGATATGCTTCCGACCTGCCCACACTGCGCCTGCAACTGCACCGTAAGGACCGCCTGCGGCAGCGCCTTTGGCAGCGGAGGAAATAGCTTTTCCGGTTTTGATTGCACCGCGGATGGTATGCGCTGCAGAGGCACCAGCCTCCACAGTTTCGGAAAAACCGCTTTTCTGATTTTCTGGCATTTATATCTTGTCCTTTCTCCTCGGGGCTGGAGGCAGCTTTTTGACAATGGACTCGTTGAAGGCGATAGAACCGTCAGGGGCCATATAGGGCGATTTGTCAACAGCATCCACAGCGTACTGCTTATACCATGCTGTACCATCCACGGCATGAACGGTGGTGTACTGGCCTTCCGGGGCAACATATTGGTCTGCGTGGTACATACCAAAGGAGATGCCTTCGGGATGTTCCGCAGTCACTTCTGTACCGGTGATGCGGCCGCCGCCGATTTCGACATTCTGGAAGGTCGGAACATTTTCAGCTCCGGATTCCAGTGCCGCGTATCCCATGTAAGAGTGCAGGGCTTCGGCGGCTTTTTCACCGGAAATGGAACCCATTTGGCTGATACTGCCAGTGGCTACGCTGCCGATTACATTGTTGGCAAAATTGCCGCCCTTACTGACGGAAGAAGCGTACATATGGCCGCCGATCCCTCCGGCTGCAGCATCGCCTAAAAGACTGCCAAGACCGGAGGGCTTGGAGCCGGGAGTTGTGGTGGCTGTTTTGATGGCGCTGTTTGTGACTTTTCGGCTCACCACTCCAGCAAGACCGCCGCTGGCAAACCCTGCTCCAAAGCCGCCGCTGCCTTTATCACCGTTTGTGTTGACATTGGTGGAACTGCTGTTCCTCCCGCCGCCAAAGTGGTGACTGGAAAAGTTCTTGATGCCGCCGATGCCTCTGGCAGCAATCATAGCCTCAGCCAACATGCTGCCGCCGGTATGTCCTACATTGACACCCAGGCTGGAGAGGAAAGAATCGATTTTCTGACCGACTTTGAGAAAGCCGATAGCACAGAGAAACCAGATAAACACATTGCCGGAAACGGCTTCTTTTCCCACAGCGTCTACCTGAGCCTGCACATCGCTTTCGGAGATAGCGGCAAAAGCCGGCTGGCAGAGCAGGCAGGAGAGAATTGCGACTGTAAAGGCCGCAAATAAAAATTTTTTGAGTTTCTTCAAGGATAAGACCTCCTTATAACGAAAGCGGGTTCGCAAGGAAGGACCCCACCATGCTTGTGAACAGGCGCAGGCACCAGGCGTTCATGACCAATAGGAAAATTTGACCGCCAAGCATCCGGCACCAGGATTTCCAGATGTTTGCTGTGGTCTGGCTGGCGCCCATAGAAAAAGCCACAGGAGCCGTGTAGACCAGTACACCGAGCAGCACATACCGTTCAGCTGCCTCGAACAGAAGTTTTAGGTAGTTCCAGGCCAGGATGAGAACCAAAATCAAGGTAATCAGTGCCACAGCCCCATTGGCACACACACCGATGATGACCAGCATCACGGAATTGAAGTCTGCAAAGCTTAATGCAGGAAGGTCGGACTCCATGATCCAGTGGTAGGGGGTGCCGCCGATGGTAAGAACAATATTGACGATCTCATCTGAAAAGAGCGTCAGCAGGATAAAAATAACGGAACGGATACTCAGCTTTACCGGGTCTTCTGCTTCCACACCTGCGCCAAGACCGAAGTTTTTGAATAACTGCCAGACCCAGTTGAGCAGGATGATCCCGATTGCCAGAGCCACGAAAACAGAGTACATAGTCTCTGCTGCGGGAAAATAACGCAGAAATACAGCCATATCACAGCCCAGCGCACCCAAAACCGATGTGGTCACCAGATCAAGACCGGCCATTACCTGTTCTGCGATCCATTCCACTATGCCGTCTAAAATGCCCATAAATGCAAGCCTCCTTTCCGGCGAGCAGTCAGACGGTCAATCAGCCTGTCCATTGTCCGCCACTAAAGAGCGGCGTCACATACGCCATGATAAAGCCCAAGCCATTGAGGATAGCCCAGGTGATACAGATTCGTTTGAGCCAGGCGCGGCTTTCATCCACCGTCCGTCCGGAACGGGAGAAGTTCATGAGCAGCAAGGCTACCGAAGCAGTGACGATGGCGGCGATAGTGGAGATGGCAAGGATTTGGGTGTATACATCCTGCATGATCTCTTTGGCCTTGGTCCATACATCTGTTGCCGCATAAGCCGGCTGGCAGAATATCATGGACATCATCACACACAGGAAGGCGCTGTAAGCCACTTTGGGCAGCGAAAGCCTGCGCTTGGACTGGGTATCCGGCTCCTGAAGCTGCGGAGTTTGAGGGGTTTTCGTTTTCTTCAATTTGCGATCCTCCAATTCTGAATGATTTTTTGATGCTCAATAGGGAACAGAAAAACCCACACCTGTCAAAACAAATGTGGGCTTTCAAATGGCCGGGCGGCCATCTGGGCAGCAAAAAAGCACCCTGATGAAAGGTGCCGTTACTGTCCTGTTCGGTTTTGGGTGCAAGTTTGAGCATATTCAGTTTAACACATCGGTATTTACACTGAAAGAGCAGAACCATGCCAATTTTGTTCCCGAATTGTGCCAATTATTTGCCTGATTGTCCGGAAGATGATTTTGGCTCTGGGAAGAACTGCTCCAGCATGTCTAAACTGTCCTTGGAGGTATAGCCCCAAAGGACGGAACTGAGGGCTTCAATGGCTTCCCGGCGTTTGCGGTAGTAAGTTCTGAAACTGATGTCGCGGATATGCGGTCGCAGGGTCTCGATAATTTCCTCAACATTTTTGAGCTGCTGCGGCGAGAGGAAGGAGTAGTACAGCAACCAGTAATATGCCTCACCGTTTTTGTGCTTGGTACGCAGCAATTCGACTGCGGAATCCAGCAGCTTGAGCATTTTGTGGCTGCGTTCAATGCATTTGGCATGATGCTCGATGTCGCTTCCGGCCAAATCAGCGCCAGCCAGATAGACTGAATCCAGAAAATCCTCAATGGAGGTACCATACTCAATCTCAAACTTGGTGCGGACATGCTGGACAGAAAGCTCCAGGCTCCACACAACATCCCGGTATTTTTTCAGCAGTTTCCAGGTATCGTGGTACAGGGGATTATCAGCAACATCAGGTTCAACAAATTTTCTCATTTCAGGTTCCTCCTATTTTCGTGCTCCTCAGAGGGAGTGAGTGTAAGTTCAAAAGTGGCGATTGAAGTGTTTGTGCCGCAGAGGATGGTCAGACCAAAGTGGACTGTAGATTTCCCTCGCGCACGCGGAATCAACTCTTCCCAGCAGTCGTCCGATAAGGGATATAACTTATAGCAGGAGAGTGGGCAAGAAAAGCAGGAAATCCCTTGCGTAGATAGGATGTCAGCCATCTTGCGGAGTATCGTTTCAATGTGCGATTTTGAAACGCTGGAAAGTGCATCCGAAACAATGACCTCATGCTCAGAGGCGGAATGGCTCTTTTCGGTTTCAGCAGTTTCCGGAAGCTCCAGATGAATGTTTAAGGTCATGGCAACTTCCTCCTTGTCGATTAAAACATCGGAAATCTCAAACATGGTGGACAGGTAGTTCTGCAGGTAGATCACGCTTCCATGCCGGCCGGGAAACGACATGATAGAAATATATCCAAGGCCATCCAGCTTTTTCAGTATCCGGCATACGGTAGCGCGTGACAGCCCCCAGCGGCAGGAGAGTTCGGTATAACTGACCAACGGGTTTCCTGTACCATTGCGAAAGTAGGCTACCGGACCGACCTCTGACCCCTGCACCTGCGTATCGTTGTAGACAGCGGATACCCACAGATCCAGGACGATGTCCATTTCAGAGCAGCGGGCAGAGCTGACCAGTTCTAGGGCAACAGAGACTGGCAGGAAGAAAAAACCGGTATCCTTTTGGCAAGGGGCATTGTACTCCAGTGCGGAATTGTGGCGGGCCCAGTGGAGGATTTTATATTTGACTACATTGCCACGGCCCAGCAGTGTATAGGAAATCAAGTGCTGCTTCTGAAGGGTATCCAGCATGGACAGCGCCTGCCGATGAAAGCGGGTGCGGAACCAGCAAGACAGTTCCTTGACGGTGCAGACCCATTCGCCGGGGGAGACTGTGTAACTGATCCCGTCAATACGGCGATATGAGGTGCGGAAGTTTGCATAGCTGCAAAGTACAGTAAAATGAAAAAGGCCGGAGCCTCCGTTTATGCGGATGCTCCGGTCGTTGATCAGTTTGTGGATGAACTCACGATAAATCCGGCATCGTGGGTAATCTACCACTTGTTTGATTTGAAGTTGGTATTCTGGCATAGTGAACCTCCTAGTTTTTTATGCAGACAAGTAGTTCGCTGAAAAATGTTGACTTGAATAACTGATGGGGGTATACTCATATTTATATGAGCTGCAAATAAGCAGTTTGTGCATTGCTGGTTTCCGCAGTTTTAGCATTGATACCTTATAATATAGGCTAAAAGCGATAAAGAAACAGTATCAGGGATGTTCTTCATGGCTCTACAATGTGCCAGTCCTTTTCATGGAAAATTTATCCAATTTTTGACATTTTGGAGCTGACACACTTTTTCACAAAAAAATATGCCTACAAACAACTACAATTTTTATACAACTTTTCGAGTGAAGCGGACGGTCAAATAGGACACAGGACGAATGATAAATAGTTTCAAAAACCCAGCAATTATGCGGATTTTGCGCACTACGGAGCGGTATGAGGCGGGATGGAGAGAGCAAAATTTTATTCCCGACAATGAAGTCCTTAGATGGTGTAAATAAGAAAAATGATGTAAATAATACAGCTTCTGAAGCACCTGAAAAAAATGTAAAAACTGAGTCTGAAAAGATTGATTTTTCTAAAGTAAAGATTGAGCCTTTGTTTGAGGAAATGGTAGACTTTGATACATTCAGCAAGTCAGATTTCCGTGCAGTAAAGGTTAAAGAGTGTGTTGCAGTACCGAAGTCAAAGAAACTGTTACAGTTTACTCTTGATGACGGAACAGGCACAGACAGAACCATTTTAAGCGGTATTCATAGCTTTTATGAGCCGGAAGAACTGGTTGGAAAGACTCTTATTGCTATCACAAATCTTCCACCGAGAGCTATGATGGGCATTGACTCTTGCGGTATGCTCCTCAGTGCTATCCACGAAGAAGAAGGCGAAGAAAAGCTCCATCTTCTGATGGTTGATGACCACATTCCGGCAGGTGCAAAGCTCTATTAAGAAGTACCGTTTTACCCTACAAAACGGGATGTACTTCATTTGATAAAAAACTAAAAAACAGTGATTTACATCATTTGATGCAGAATTAAGTGCAAGCAAGAAAAAATCGCATAATCAGTACAAAGAGTGGGCAATTCCAATCGGAGTTGCCCACTTTTAAAACAAACAGAAATACCAATCGGAATTTTACGGAGTGGACAGAAATGAACTTAGAACTTATTCTAATGTCCGAAAATGACATTGCTGAATTTAAGAATAATGTACAGTGTGCATTTCAAAAAGGATTTGAAGATGTGTTTAGTAAATGTGAAGAAACGATTCTTCCAGAAAAGGACATAGACCAATCCTTAAATGGTAAAGGTTCAGTAGCATATAAAGCTGTGTTGGATGGAGAAACTGTTGGTGGTGTGATTGTTGCAATCGACGCCGAAACGCAACATAATCATCTTGACTTATTATATGTAAAAAGTGGTATACAAGGAAAAGGTATTGGAAAGTCTATTTGGTATGCGGTTGAAAAGTTATATCCTGATACAAAGGTATGGGAAACTTGTACTCCATATTTTGAAAAACGCAACATCCACTTTTATGTGAATATTTGTGGATTTCACATCACAGAGTTTTTCAATGAGAAACATCCTATGCTAGATACACCAGATGATTTTATTGGGGATGGCAATGAGGGAATGTTTGTATTTCAGAAAGAAATGTAAGATTTGAATTTTGACGAGGATTAACAGAATGGTAAAGCGGTAATTGAACAGAGTTAGGAGAGAAAAAACGTATGAATCAAATTGTTTCGTTGTTTATGTTTAGTTGTGGTGATTATGAGAAAGTAAAACAGGATGTATGGGAAGAAAACTGGAAAGCCATGCGGCTGTATTCTGTTGTGGCGCTTGTTGCCTTTGGAGTTATAACGCTGGTGAGTGTGTTTTCTCTGAGTATCGGAAAATTTAAATGGGTGTATCTGGTCTATACGTTCCTTTCTTTGGTCTATTTTTGCATTTCTCGTTGTCAACTTAGAAGCTTCTTGGGGAAAAAACTGGTTGTATACAGCTTTTTTGCCGCGCTGCTGCTGTTCGGCATTATTACTGGAACGCTGATTACACCGGAGGAGCTCGCTGTCAACTACATTGTGTTCATGGTGGCAGCACCGCTGCTGTTTACCGCCAGAGCGGCGGTCATGAACGGGCTGATTCTGAGCAGTATACTGCTCTATATCGGACTTGCTTTCTTTGCACAGCACAACCCAATTCTATCCAAAAACCTAGTGGATGTTATTCTGTACGGGGTGCTGAGTATGCTTCTGACTGCCACGATGATGCGAAGCAAGCTCCAGAGAATCCTGTACCATAAGGAAATGGAAACGTTGGAAGTCAGCAAGCGCGAATCGCAGGAACAAATCCTGAATTACGAGAGATTCCTCACGGACATGGTTCGGTATGCCGCTTCAGAAGAAAATCCGGACAAAGTACTGAATCAACTGGTGGAGTATATCGGACAGCGTGTGACCGCCGATCGAGCGTACATCTTTGAACAGAATGACCGCGGAACGTTTGACAACACCTACGAGTGGTGCAAAGCGGGCGTATCCAAAGAAAAAGATAACTTGCAGGATGTGCCGTATGAAGGCATCATTGAAACATGGTTTGCACAATATCAAGAATCCAACAATGTCATCATCCATGACATTGAAGAATGCAAAAAAACAAGCGAAGCCATCTATGAACGGCTGAAACCTCAGGGTGTCAATACCCTTGTGACAGCGCCAATCAAAATCAACGGCAAGATGGTCGGATTCTACGGTGTGGACAATCCTCCCGAAGAGAAACTGCATGAGATCTCGAATGAGATAGATATGATCGAGTTTATGATCTCTTTTATGATAAGACTGCGCAATAATGCAGATGCACTGGAGCACAGTGCATTATATGACCAGCTCACAGATTGTAAAAACAGAAAAGCACTGGATTGGGCATACACAGAAAAGCTGGAGAAGTACTTTCCCCTGGCGGTTGTCATGTGCGACCTAAATGGCCTAAAGGAAATAAATGACCAAAAGGGACATGACGCCGGTGATAAATTCATTGTGCAGACCGCACAGACGCTGAAATCTGTGTTCGGAAAGCGTCATGTGTATCGGCTTGGCGGAGATGAGTTCATTGCGGTTCTGCCAAACATCACACATCCGGCGTTTCAGAAACTACTGGAAACGGCAAAAAGCCAACTGGGTGCTACCGTGTCCCTCGGTACGGCGATAAGCGGCACAAAGGACACGGATTTTAAGTTGCTTCTGAAAGCCGCAGATGCGGAAATGTATGAAACCAAGAAGCAATACTACATCGTGACAGGAAAAGATCGGAGAAAGCACAGCTTGTGAGAGGGAAAGACCGTGAACCTGATAATTGAATTATAAAAAAAAGGAAGAGATACTGACCCTGGCGCATTGATATCTCTTTTTTCGTGAAAGAAAAGACTACTCTGCAATTGTCCATAAGATGAAGAGTAGCCTGATCCAATGCCCGGATGGAGGGTGATGCATCTTCTGTATTTAGGGGGTGCATTAGGGGGTGCAATCGTTTCCTTGTATCAAAATGGTGGTTGCAATGAACAAAGATGCAATATCTATCATACAACAGCAGGCAGAGGCAATTCTTGACAGACTTGGAATTCCTGTATCTGTATTCATAGATATGACTTACAGACAGGTTATTATGCGTGATGGAGTACCATTTTCACTTGATATTCCGGATAAACTTGTTGCAAGAGATTCTATAACACAAGCTGAATTTGATACGATGATGCAGACCGGGCTTGCACAGGTAAAAAAGAACGATTCGTATCTGTTGATGAGGCTTTTAATCAATTAAAGTCGGAGATATAGTGCATGAATGAATATGATGTAAGGGTAACAAGGCAGGTATTAGAGCAGATGAAAGAGATAGTTCATTATATTTCAAATGATCTAATGGCACCGGATGCAGCAGAATATGAGAGGGGCTGTAGGTTATGTGTGATTTCTGTAATGGGGAAGCAATTTGCCGCAGGTATTTAATAACAGACAACTCTCAGATTATGTAATCGCAAATCGGAAGTTTACGGAGATGAGAAGATGGAAGTAGAAATTGTAGAAATTAAAGAAGAAGAAAAAGAAGTATTATTAAATCTAATAGAAAAATATCTTTATGAATTTTCTCAGTGGGAAAAGACAGATGTGAATGTTGAGGGGAACTACGGATATGAATACCTAGATTGTTATTTTGAGGAAGAGAATAGATATCCCTATTTCATAAAAGTTGATGGTAAATTAGCTGGTTTTGCGATGATAAGTGATTACCCAGAAGTGCCTGAAGAAACAACAGATTATTGTTTGTCAGAGCTTTTTGTGATGCATAAATATCGCAGAGGTGGGGTTGGCAGAAAAGCAGTTAATTCGGTTTTAGATAAACATCACGGCAAATGGCAGTTGAAAAGACATCCGCACAATACTGTTTCAGTAAAATTTTGCCGGATGATGAGTGTATTATTTTTGTGCGTGGGGAAAATCCAATCCGGGATAAGAAATGGTTCCCGTGGGAACATGAAGCATATCTGGAAGC
>ERZ826764.1930-NODE-1930-length-21872-cov-16.684970_pt1 | contig 21872 bp, 18 predicted proteins | sample MGYA00519870_ERZ826764 | MGnify/ENA primary metagenome ERZ826764 (study PRJEB31778, sample SAMEA3449239) | human gut metagenome | biome: human gut; feature: human-associated habitat; material: faeces | place: United Kingdom | collected 2010/2012 ...
GCTCCACCCCGTTTCTTTGGGCAAGACCAAAGAAATGGGGTGGAAACAGCAGCACCAACCTAAAGTCCAGCAGGACAAAACGGCGAGTTCCTGAAACCCACACCCCAAAAAAGCGGATCAGCTGAGCTCGAACATGCCGGTATAGAGCTTGTAATACAGGCCGCGCTGCTCGAGGAGGTCGTCGTGATCGCCGCGCTCAACTATGCGGCCGTGCTCCAGTACCATGATGGCGTTGGCGTTGCGCACCGTCGAGAGCCGGTGGGCGATGACGAACACCGTCCGCCCCTCCATCAGCTGGTCCATCGCCTTTTCAATGAGGGCCTCGGTCCGGGTATCCACGCTGCTCGTCGCCTCGTCCAGGATGAGCACCGGCGGGTCAGCCACGGCGGCGCGGGCTATGGCGAGGAGCTGGCGCTGGCCCTGGGAGAGGTTCGCCCCGTCCGAGGTCACCGGCGTGTCGTAGCCCTGAGGCAGGCGGCGGATGAAGGAGTCCGCGTTTGCTATCCTCGCCGCGGCCTCTATCTCCTCCCGCGTCGCGTCCAGCTTGCCGAAGCGGATGTTGTCCGCTATGCTCCCCGTGAAGAGGTGTGTGTCCTGCAGCACCATGCCCAGCGAGCGGCGCAGGGATTCCTTTTTTATCTCGCGCACGTCTATGCCGTCGTAGACCACCCGGCCGCCCTCTGCCTCGTAGAAACGGTTTATGAGGTTCGTGATGGTCGTCTTGCCCGCGCCGGTGGAGCCGACGAAAGCTATCTTCTGCCCGGGCTTGGCGTAGAGGCTGACGCCGTGCAGCACGGGATGCCCCGGCTCGTAGCCGAAGTCCACGCCCTCGAAGCGCACGTCCCCGCGCAGGGGGCGGAGCGTGCCGTCCGGAAGCCGCCAGGCCCAGCGCCCGGTCTTTTCCCCGGCCTCCTCCAGACCCGCGGCCGTCTCCCGCGCGTTTACGAGCACCACGCTGCCCTCGTCCGTTTCGGGCCGCTCGTCCAGCAGCTCGAAGACGCGCTCCGCGCCCGCCAGCGCCGCCAGCAGGAAGTTCGACTGCTGCGTGAACTGGTTTATGGGCATCGCCGCCTGACGGACGAACACCAGATAGCTCGAAAGGCTGCCCGCGTCCGTCAGCCCGCCCAGGGCCATCAGTCCGCCCAGGACGGAGACTATGGCATAGTTTATGTAGGATATGCTCACGACGGCGGGGATCATCGTCGCCGCGTAGGCCTGCGCGCCGGTGCCGGCACTGCGCAGGGCGTCGTTCTTCTCCCGGAAGGCCTCAAGGTTCGCGGCCTCGTGGTTGAAGACCTTCACGACCTTCTGGCCGTTTACCATCTCCTCAATATAGCCGTCCAGCTCGCCGAGATACGCCTGCTGCCGGTTGTAGTAGGCGCGGCTGCGCCTGCCGCTGTAGCGGATGTAGAGGAACATCGCCAGATAGCACAGCGCCACGATGAGCGAGAGCCGCCAGTTGAGCACAAAGAGCAGCACCAGCGTGCCGGCCATCTGGATGAAGCTCTGGATGACGAGGGCGAAGCTGTTGTTCAGCGCGTCCGAGATGGTGTCCACGTCGTTTGTGAAATAGCTCATCACGTCGCCGCGGTTCCGGGAATCGAACCAGGAAAGGGGCAGGCCCTGCATGTGTGCGAAGAGGTCGCGCCGGATCTCAAAGAGCACGCGCTGCGCCACGCCGACCATGCACTGGGTATAGCCCAGCGAGCAGAGCACGCCCAGGCCGTAGATGCAGGCCGTCAGTACGACGCCGGAGACAAAGCCGCCCCAGTCGCCCCGCGTCAGGCTGTTCACGACAGGGCGGATCATGTAGGTGCCTGCGAGGTTTGCGCCCGCGCTGAGCGTCACGAGCAGGGCCGCCGCGAAGAGCAGCAGCTTGTGCCTGCCCATGTAGCCCAGCAGCCGCTTTACCGTATAGCCCAGGCGCTTGGGCTTCTTACCGCTCCTCGGCCGCATCGCCATCCGGCTCACCCCCCTTCATCTGCGAGGCATAGATCTCCTGATATATCGGGTCGGAGGCCAGGAGCTCCGCGTGGCTGCCCACGGCGTGTATGCGCCCGTCCTCAAGTATGACTATTTTGTCGGTGTTCATGACGGAGCTGATGCGCTGGGCGATGATTATTTTCGTCATGCCGCCGAGCTGGGCGAGGGCGGAGCGTATCTTCGCCTCGGTCGCCGTGTCCACGGCGGAGGTCGAGTCGTCGAAGATGAGGACCTTCGGCTTTTTCAGCAGGGCGCGGGCTATGCACAGGCGCTGCTTCTGCCCGCCGGAGACGTTCACGCCGCCCTGGCCGAGGTCCGTGTCCAGCCCGCGGGGCAGGCGCTCTATGAACTCATCCGCGCAGGCGGCGCGGCAGGCTGCCATGAGCGTCTCCTCGTCCGCCCCCGGGTCGCCCCAGAGCAGGTTCTCCCGTATGGTGCCGGAGAAGAGTACGTTTTTCTGCAGCACCATGGCCACGGCGTCCCGCAGGGCGGCCAGGTCGTAGTCCCGCACGTCCCGCCCGCCGACGAGGACGCGGCCCTCCGTCGCGTCGTAGAGCCTCGGGATGAGCTGGACGAGGGTGCTCTTGGCGGAACCCGTGCCGCCCAGGATGCCCACCGTCTCGCCCGCGGCGATGTGCAGCTCCACGCCCGAGAGCGCGTTCTCCGCCGCCTCGGCCCGGTACTTGAAGCTGACGCCCTCGAAGTCCACGCGCCCGTCCGCCACCTGCGTGAGCGCTTCGGGAGGGGAGGACAGCTCCGGCTCCTCCTCCAGCACCTCGCCTATGCGCCGCGCGCTCGCCAGGGAGCGCGTCAGCATGAGGAAGATGCCGGATATCATCATGATGGAGTTCATCACCTGCAGGACGTAGCTCAGAAAGCCCGTGAGCTCGCCGACCAGCAGCTCGGAGCGTGTTATCATCCCCCCGCCGAACCACATGATGCCCACGACGGAGACGTACATCGCCGCCTGCAGCGAGGGCAGGTTCAGCACGGCGCGGCGGAAGGTGCCGCGGCTCGTCTCCATGAGGGAGGTGTTGACGGAGCTGAACTTCTCCTCCTCGTATTCCCCGCGCACGAAGGCCTTGACGGCGCGGATGGCCGTGAGGTCCTCCTGCACGACGGCGTTGAGCTTATCCACCGCCCGCTGGAGCAGGGGGTAACGCGGCGCCACGCTGCGCACGACGAAAAAGAGGATGCAGGCCAGCACCGGCGCGCAGACGACGAACACCAGCGCCAGTCGCGCGTTCATCATGAAAGAGAGACCCACGCCCATGCAGAGCATGACCGGGCTGCGCACCAGGGGACGCAGGCCGCCGTTCACGGCATTCTGCAGGACGGTCACGTCCGTCGTCATGCGGGTGACGAGACTCGAGGTCTCAAAGCGGTCCAGGTTGCCGAAGGCGTAGGCCTGCACGCGCTCGAACTGCGCCAGGCGCACGTTTGCGCCCCAGCCGTAGGCCGCGCGGGCGGCAAAGCGCGCGTACAGCAGGCCTGCGATGAGCGCAAGCACGGCGCAAAGCCCCATCTGCGCGCCCTTCACAAGTATATAGTGCACGTTCCCGCCGGCGACGCCCACGTCTATGAGGTCCGCCATGAGCACGGGGATGACGAGCTCGAAAAAGGTCTCGATGAGCACGAAGCCCATGGCGAGAAAGAGGTCCCGCCTGTACTCCCCGAAGAGGGTGAGCAGGCGGCGCAGGTCTTTCATACCTTCTCCGCCTCCTCCGCCCTGAGATTCCGCGCCGCGCGGGCTAGGAGATCCGCAAAGAGCTCCCGTTCCCTCGCGTCGAAGCCGCGGAGCATCCGCTCCTCCATCGCGCGGCAGTGTTCCGCCCAGGCCGCGCGGGCCTCGCGCCCCTGCTCCGTAAGCTCGACCAGCTCGCAGCGGCGGCTGCTCTCGTCCGGGCGCGTTGTGACAAAGCCGCCGCGCCTGAGGCCCTCCACCATCCGCGAGACAGCGGCGGGGTCCACATCGAAGTAGTCCGCCAGCTGCTTCTGCCGGCTCGGGCCATGCGCGGCCAGGTAGCTGAGCAGCTTCGGCTGCCCGGGGCCCAGGCCAAGCTCCGCCATGTGCGGGCGCAGCGCCGCCCTCTGCGCGTGAAAGGCCCGGTAGAGCAGCATGTGAAAGGTCTTTTCCATCTCAGGACCTCCCCTAAATTGACATATCAATAATTGACGCGTCAATAATTATATCAGCCCCTGCGAAAATGTAAAGCCCCCTTGACAGGGGGCCTTGAAATGTTATTGAATAGAGGGGAAAGAGAAGTTCGGAGCAAAGGGGGTATGAGGCCATGGCAGAGCTGGAATGCAGGCAGCTGAGCCGGAGCTTCGGGCCGGTGCGCGCCCTGGAGGGGGTGACGCTGGCGGCGGAGCCGGGGCGGATACTGGGCCTGCTGGGGCCCAACGGAAGCGGGAAGACGACGCTCATAAAGCTGGCCAACGGACTGCTGCGGCCGAGCGGCGGGGAGATACTCGTCTGCGGCGCGGCTCCGGGGCCTGAGACTCGGGCGCAGGTCTCCTACATGCCGGAGCGGCTCTGCCTGCCGGAGTGGATGAGCGTGGAGCGGATTGCGGCCTTTTATGCGGACTTCTACGCCGATTTTGACGCCGCGCGGGCCGGGGAGCTCCTTGCGCGGCTGGGGATAGACGGAAAGCGCCGCCTGCGCCAACTTTCAAAGGGCGCAAGGCAGAAGGTCCAGCTTGCGCTGGTCATGAGCCGCCGCGCGCGGCTCTACCTTCTGGACGAGCCCTTCGGCGGCCTGGACCCGGCCTCCCGGGACTTCATGCTGGACACCATCACGGCCTGCCGCCCGCCGGAGGCGGCGATGGTGATCTCGACGCACATCATCTCGGACGTCGAGCGCATCCTGGACGACGTCGTGTTCCTCGACCGGGGCATGGTGAAGCTCGCCTCGCCCGCCGCGCAGCTGCGCGAGCGGGAGGGCAGGAGCGTGGACGCCCTCTTCCGGGAGGTGTTCAGATGCTGAGAAAGCTGCTCAAATACGAATTTGCCGCGACGGGGCGCTACCTGCTGCCCCTGCTCTGCCTGCTGCTGGTCATGGCTGCCGCCGCGGGCCTCAGCATCCGCATCCTGAGCGCGGGCCAGGCCGGGCGGGCCGCCGCGGCCCTGGCGGCCATCTTCGTCGTGCTGTTTTTCCTGAGCGTCATGGCCTTGGCCGCTGTGACGGTGGTGCTCATTGTCTACCGCTTCTACAGGAACCTGCTGTGCAGCGAGGGCTATCTCATGCACACCCTGCCGGTGAGCGTGCATCAGCTCATCTGCTCCAAGCTCATAGCCGCCGTTTGCTGGATGACGGTGACGAGCGTTTTTATCTATGGCTGCCTGTTTGGCGTGGCCTTCCGGGCTGAGATATGGGCGCAGGTGCTCTCGGAGCTGCGCGTGCTCTTTGAGCGGCTCAGCCTGGCCTGCGGCATTGGCGCGGCGGAGCTCGTGAGCGTTGTGCTCGAACTTTGCGTGCTGCTGCTTTTGGGCTCGATGTCGAGCTGCCTGCTGTTTTATGCCTCCCTGGCCATAGGCCACAGCCTGCCCAGGCACAAGCTGCTCGCCTCTCTGGGCGTTTTCCTGGGCTTCGGACTGCTCTCCCAGGTGCTGACCATGCTGCTGGCCGTCGTGACGGGCTACAGCCTGCGCGGCTTCGTCTCTGTGCTGAACCTCAAGGCCCTGGCCCAGTTCGGCCACGCGCTGCTCATTGGCGGCATCGCGCTCAACGCCGTATACTGCGTCGTGCTCTACCTTATCACGGCGCGGATGCTCAGCCGGAGGCTGGATCTGGAATAACGATAAAAAAGGGACCGCCATGGCGGTCCCTTTTCAGCTTGCCGAAGAAGGCTCTGCCTTCTTCGGCAAAGGTGATCGCGCTCCGCTCCGCGCCTCGGTTGTCCGCCAGAGGCGGACAATTCGACACTCCGCTCCGCGAGCGGTATTTTCGGCGACGTACACGCCGCCGCCGAAAATGGTCGCAGCCGGGCCGCGAAACTCTGTGAGGCTCGTATGCAGAAAAAAGGGACCGCCCTGGCGGTCCCTTTTTTAATTTACCACTTGTTCTCCACGCGCTCTGCGAAACCGGGGAAGTCCTTCACCCTTATCCTGCGCCCGCCGTCCAGGACGGCAGTGCCCGTGAAGCGGCCGAAGACCTGGTGCTGATCGCTTTTCAGCAGCCGGAAGTCCGTGCAGGCCGCCCGGTCCAGGACGGGGCGGAAGTCCATCTCAAAGCGGCTGTCGTCGCTTGAGAAGGTCCAGGGCGACATATAGTCGAGCTCCCCGCCGCGGCGCGGGATGTTGAAGGTGACCCGCCCGAGCTTGTGGGCCTTGCCTGCGAAAAAGAGCATGTTCTCCGTCGCCACAGAGGTGTCCCCAAAGCCGTAGCCTATGTTCCAGCCGAAGGTCTCGCCCTCGGCCAGGCCCGAGGCGCTGCCCCAGTACCAGGTGTTGTGATAGGTCCAGACCCCGCGGCCCCAGTCCAGGACGGCGAAGGCCGTCTCCGGCTCAAATTCGCGGCGCTGGCCGCGCACGCTGACCCAGCCGGAGGCGCGCAGGCAATTTATCTTCTGGTTGAAGTAGAAATGCCCGCGCTTGTGGAAGGGCGTGCAGATGACCATGCTCTCCTCCGGCTCCTCCGTCAGGAGGACGCGGCCCTCTATGGGCCGGCCGGAGGCGAAGTTCTCCATTTTGAACAGCAGCAGCCGGCCCTCGGACGTGTGGCGGAAGGCCAGCTCGTAGCCCTTGCCGGAGACGGCCACGTCCCCCGTCTGCGAGCTCTCGGGCAGTTTCCGCCGGCCCATGGGGAAGGCGCACATGGGCGAGAGCGTCTGCTGCCAGTGGTTCTCAAAGTCCAGGAAGGATATGCTGTCCATGCCCATGTAGCCGTTGTCGGCAACCGTGAGCGCCAGGGCATAGCGGCCGTTGTTCACAAGGTAGTAGTCCCATTCCTTTATCCTGTAGGCCGGGGCCTTGACGTCCGCGCGGCGGTAGACGGGCAGGAGCCGTTTGGCGTAGCCCGGCTCGGCTATGTTCCCGCGGCTGTCCAGCAGGGGGCGCGCGCGGGTTATTTCATGCTGTCTCATATCCCGCGCTCCTTTCTCAGCAGGCGGATGTCCCGCCCGGAAAAGGGCAGGAGCAGGTATTCTCCCTCAAGCCGGGACATGATCTGCGGCCCGTATTTGCGCGCAAGCTCGTCAAAGCCGGCGTTCGTGCTGATGATGGTCTGCCTGCCCGCGCCGAGGCGGGTATTTACGAGCTGGTAGAGCGCCGAGACGGAGAAGGAGGTCACCATCTCAGTGCCGAGGTCGTCCAGTATCATGAGGTCGCAGCCCAGATATTCCCGCACGCGAGAGGCTGCGGACTCGCCCTCGGCTGTGTCCCTGGAGAAGCGCTGGGTCTCGAAAGCGCCCAGCGCCGCCGAGGCGGATTCATAGGCCACGGAAAAGCCCCGCTCAGCCACGACCCTCGCTATGCAGGCGGAAAGGAAGGTCTTCCCCAGGCCGGGGCCGCCCATGAAGATGAGGTTGGGGGAACCCGGGCCGAAGTTCTTCGCATATTCCCGGCAGGTCTCAAGCACGAGGGCCATGCACTCGCGCGGGCTCTCCCCTGTGCAGGGGTCGGGCAAGGCGTCGTACCAGCCGAGGTCGAAGCTCTCAAAGCTCTCCTGCCCGCCGTGGAGCAGGCCGCTGAGCTCCTGCGTGAGCTCCCGCTTGTAGAGCTTTTTGAGGCAGGAGCAGAGCTCCGTGCCGTCGAGCCCCGTGTCCCGGCAGATGGGGCAGGAGTATATCTCGTCCGTGTAGTCCGCGGGCAGGCCGGCGGAGGCCAGCAGCTCCGCGCGCCCGGCCTGGAGGGCGAGGTTCTCGCGCTTCAGCCGCTCTATGCTCTCACGTGCCTCGGGGCCGCGGGCCATGGCGAGGCGCGCCAGGTCTATCATCTGCATCCGCAGCTGCCTGTCCAGGCCGCGCAGGCGGGGCAGGCGGGCGTAGGCCAGCTCCATGCGCCGCCGCTGCTCGGCGGCGTTGCGCTCCCGCTGCTCGGCCAGGCGAGCGCGCGCCCGGGCCAGCAGTTTTCCGTTGTAGTCCATGCCTGCCGCCTCCCTTCCTTCAGCCCCGGCGGACCTTGTCGTATACCTTCTTCATGAGTTCGAGGTCGCCGCCCTGCCTGACTGCGGGCCGCTTTTCTGCGGCCGCGCGGCGCGGAGCGTCGCCCTTTTCTATCTCCTCCGGGCTGTGCAGGCCCTTCTCCTGCCAGCTGAGGACGATCTTGTTCATGTAGCTCCACTTGAGCTGGCCGGTGTTCGTAACCGTCCGGTCATATGCCAGCTCCAGCGCCTCCGGGCCGAAACCGAGCGAGAGCCAGCTCTCGACGTATTTCCGCTCCGTCGGCGTGAAGTCCCGGCCGGAGATGCCCAGGGCCCGCTTGACCTCCTCCGCAGCCTCCCGCATGCGGGCGCGGGCGCGGATGTATTCCTCCGCCTGCTCGAAGGTCATTATCTCCCGGTTGGCCCAGACGTAGGCTTCCTTTTCTATCTGCCGCACCGTCGGCACCCGGCCGGGGCCGTATTTCAGGCGGCACTCCTCCGCACAGTGGTGCATGAGCAGCATCATGACGTCCACGGGCAGGCCCAGGAAGTCGTAGATGCCGAAGAGCGTGCGCGTGTCCGCGCCGGAGAGCGTGTGCCCCAGCAGGCGCTCCGCCTCCGAGAGCACGCCGCGGAAGGCGGGGTCCTCCCCCGTGCGGCGCACGACCTCCTCGGAGGTGTACTGCGGCAGTTCCTGCGCGGGGGGCAGGCGCTGGGCGCCCGTGGCCAGCAGACCAAGGGAGCGCAGCTTGCCGGCCGCGGCCGCAAGACGCCCCGCGTCCATGCCCAGAGCCCGGCAGAGCTCCTCATCCGGCGCCGGGCCGCAGCGCAGAAGATATATGTACAGCAGCGCGCAGTCCCCGCTGCCCGCAGCTATGAGCTTGTCCGCGTCAGAGGCCGGCATGGCGCAGACCGCCGCGCTCAGCCGGTAGCTTCCGTCTCCCATTGCAAACATATCCTTATCCCAGGTTGGACATACATTCTATCATTTTTTTTGACTTGTAGCAAGGGGCATACTTGTGCTATAATAAGTTCCGTATGTAATCAAATTGTAATTCTTCATCTCCGGGAGACAGGCCATGCTTGAGGTATTGACTCCCGCACCGGGCACGGAGGCGCTCATCGCCGCCGTGCAGAACGGGGCGGACGCGGTTTGCATACGCTTTGGCGGCGCAGGGGCGCGCGGATTCACGCAGTCGGAATTCGCGCGGGCCGTGCGCTATTGCCGCGTGCGCGGCTGCCGTGTGTACGCGGAGCTCGACACGCTGGTGGCGGACTCGGAGATGTCTGCGGCGGCGGACTTTGTCCGCAGCGCCTGCGAGGCGGGCGTGGACGCCGTCATAGCCCAGGACTGGGGCTTCCTGGCCGCGGCGAAGGCCGTGGCGCCGCTTCTGCGCGCCTTTGCGGGGGAGCGGCTCGGCATCCACAACGCGGCGGGCCTGGAGGCCGCGGCCCAGCTGGGCGCGGCGCGGGTCATGCTCCCGAGGGAGCTGACGCTGGGGGACATCGCGGCCCTGGCGCGGCGCAGCAGCGTGGAGCTGGGCGTCACGGTCCAGGGGGCGTTGTGCTCCTCCTGGGAGGGCCAGTGCTATATGGCCTCCATAAACGGCCGCGGAAGCGCCAACCGCGGGGACTGCCCGGGCCTGTGCCGGGAGAAATACTCCCTCGGCGGCAGGATGGACGACTATCCTCTCAGCCTCAAGGACACGAGCGGCCTCGACTATATCCCGGAGCTTGAGGCCATGGGCATAGCCTGCGCCGCCGTCGGCCGGGGCATGAAGCGCCCGGAGCAGCTGGCGAAGCTCACTGAGGTCTGCGTCAAATGCGCGCGGGATTCGCGCAAGCCCACGGCGGGGGAGAAGGACGAGCTGGAGCTCATCCTCACAGGCCGGGAGGGGACGGACGCCTACCTGCGCGGCGCGGCGCTCGAAGAGGACATGCTGAGTCTGCCCGGCGGCCCCGACAGGGGCGCCGAGCGCGCCATGGGCGCCGTGCGCCGCGTCTATGCGGACACGGAGCTGCGCCGCGTGAAGGTGGAGTTCTTCGCACTCATCCAGGAGGGGAGGCCCTTCAGGAGCGGCATACAGGACGAGAACGGCAACAGGGCCGTCTGGAACGGGCCTGAGCCCATGAAGGCCGTGGGCCCGGAGCTGAGCCGCCGCTCCGTCGAGGCGGAGCTGCGCCGCACTTCCGGCACGCCCTACGCCTGCGAAAACGTGAACGTCATGCTCGGACCGGGGCTGATGCTGCCCGAGGGCACGCTGCAACAGGCGCGCCGGGAGCTCATCCATGCCCTGAGCGCCAAGCGGGGCGAGGCCCCGGCCATGCGCACGGGCCGCCTGCCCGTCCCCGAGGGGGGAAAGCCGCCTGTGGACAGGCCCGCCCTCATTTTCGAGGTCATGCACGCAGAGCAGCTGACGCCGGAGCTAGCGGCGCTGGGGCCGGACTACATATACGTCCCCCTGCCCGTCCTCGCGGCGGAGCCGGAGCGGCTTGAGCCCTTCACCGCCGCCCGCTCCGCGCCTGTCGTGGTCCTGCCGCGCATCATCCGCGACGCGGAGCTGCGGCAGACGGCGCAGCTTCTGGAGAAGGCCCGCTCCGCGGGCGTGACCCAGGCGCTTATAGGCAGCCTCGGCCACGTCGCCCTCGCCAGGATGGCGGGGATGGACGCGCGCGGGGACTACTCTCTCAACGTCTTCAACTCCTATTCCATGGAGATAGCCGCCAGGGCGGGCCTGCTTTCCGCCACGGCCTCCTTCGAGCTGACCATGGAGCAGATAAAGCAGTTATCCAAGCCCCTGGATACGGAGATAATAGTCTACGGGCGGCTGCCCGCCATGCTGACGGAGCGCTGCCTCATCAAGACCAGCGCGGGCCGCTGCGCCTGCGGCACGCCCTCGCGGATGAGCGACGACTTCGGCGGGGTATATCCCGTGCTCCGGGAGGCGGTCTGCCGCAACGCGGTTTACGGGCCGTCGAAGCTCTTCCTGGGCGACCGGCTGGAGGAGGCGCGCCAGGCCGGCGCGCGGGGCCTCAGGCTGCTCTTTACGAACGAGGGCGCGCGCGAGTGCGTCGAGGTGGCAAAGAGCTTCCTGGGCGAGAGCGAATACAGGCCCAACGGCCTCACGCGCGGACTTTACTACAGAGGTGTTGAATAGATGAGCATAATACTGGCTTCGGGCTCTCCCAGGCGGCGCGGGCTGCTGGAGATGCTGGGCCTGGCTTTTGAAGTCCGTCCCGCCCGGGGCGGGGAGCACCCGCCCGAGCACGCGGGGCCGGAGGAGACGGTCCTCGTACTCTCGGAGGCGAAGGCCCGCGAGGTCGCGGAACACTCCGGGCCGGAAAACGTCATAGTAGCTGCGGACACCATCGTCTGGCTGGACGGCCGGCTCCTGGGCAAGCCCCATTCCGAGGCGGAGGCGGCGCAGATGCTGCGCGCGCTCTCGGGCCGGGAACACGAGGTCTGGACTGGGGTCACGGTCCTCGGCTGCGGGCGCGCCCTCAGGGGCGCGGAGCGGACGCTGGTGAGATTCCGCGCGCTTTCGGATGAGGAGATCGCCGCCTACATAGCCACCGGGGAGCCCGTGGACAAGGCCGGGGCCTACGGCGCGCAGGGCTATGCCTCGCTCTTTGTCGAGGGCATCACGGGCGACTTTTTCAACGTCATGGGCCTGCCTTTGTGCAGGCTGGGCAAAATGCTCGCTGAAGTGGGTGTGAAGCTGCTTTGAAGGAATATCTGAAGAAAAACGGCATAAGGCTCGGCGTCGTCATCATCGCCGTCGTGCTCGTCGCGCTGCTCGCGGGGCGGGTCATGGGCGGAAAGGCGGACTTTCTGACGAACGCCATAGTCACGGTGCGCGAGCCCATCCGCCAGGCGGCCGCCTCGGTGGCGAACTGGCTGGACGGCGCCTACGGCTATCTGTTCGAGTATGAGCAGCTCAAGGCCGAGAACGAGTCGCTGCGCATACAGCTGGCCGAGGCCCAGGAGGAGGCCCGCGCCGGGCGGGACGCCGTGGACGAGAACGAGCGCTTCCGGAACCTGCTGGGCTTCTCTGAGAAGCACTCGGACTTCGTATACGAGTCCGCCAAGATCGTCTCCTGGAGCGCCTCGAACTGGGGCTCCAGCTTCACCATAAGCAAGGGCGAGAGAAACGGTATCGAGGTGGGCGACTGCGTTGTGAACGAGTACGGCGCGCTGGTGGGCCAGATATCCGAGCTCGGCGAGAGCTCGGCCACTGTGCGCACGCTCATTGACGTGGATACCAGCATAGGCGCCCTCGTGGGCGCGGACGGCTCCGCGGCCATGCTGATGGGCGACTACACCCTCATGCGCCAGGGCCAGGTCAAGGTCACCTGGCTGACGGAGGGCGCGCAGCTCTTCCTGGAGGACGACGTGCTGACCTCGGGCTCCGGCGGCCTCATACCGCAGGGCATAGTCATTGGCAGCGTCGCCTCCATACAGAGCGAGGCCGGCGGGCAGACCGAGTACGGCATAATTGAGCCCGCCGCGGACCTGGACACCCTCGTCCAGGTGTTCATCATCAAAGAATTCGACGTGGTCGATTGACCCGTCACGCGGAGGCTTTGCCATGCTCTGGGACCTCATAAACCGGGAAAAGCTGCGCCGCGCGCTGCTGTACCTGCTGTATGTGCTCCTGTGCCTGCTGGCCCAGGACTCCATATTCGCGAGCCTGCCGCTCTTCGGCGTCAACATGTTCTTCCTGCCGGCGGCGGCCGTCGCCATAGGCATGTTCGAGGACGGCGTCTGGGGCGCGGCCTTCGGCCTGGTGCTGGGTTTCCTCGCGGATATCAGCTACAACAACACGGCCCTTTTCGTGGCGCTTTTCCCGGCGCTGGGCTTTTTCGCGGGGGTGCTCTCCCGCTGGTATGTGAACAGGCGCCTTTTCGCCTACATGCTCCTGAGCACGGCGGCGGGCGCCGTATGCGTCCTCTTCCAGGTGGCCGGGCTGCTCCTCAAGGGGCATGAACTCGGCGCAATGCTCTGGACCGCCGTCGTGCAGCTCGTCTGGTCCCTGCCCATGACAGCGGCCCTCTATTTCCCATGCAAGGCGATCGCGAGAAAGAAAATCTAGCGCCGCCGCCGTTCCAGCGAAAGGATAAGCTATGAAAAGACTAGTAAGCTCAAGCCGGCTCGCCGCCTTCGCCCTCGTCGTCGTGCTGCTCATTGCGCTTTGCGCGGGCACGCTCTACAAGCTGCAGATCATCGAGGGCGCGGCCTATTACGAGGAGAGTCAGAACAGCCTCACCAGCTACCCCTCCGTTACCGCCGCGAGGGGCAACATACTCGACCGCTACGGCCGTGTCCTCGTCTCTAACCGCGAGTGCTACAACCTCAAGATAAGCGACACGAGGCTCTTCTCCGACGAGGTGGAGGACCCCAACGCTGTCATCCTCCAGATGATAAACCTGGTCGAGGCCGCGGGCGAGACCTACACGGACGATTTGCCCATAACGCTCGAACCGCCCTTCGAGTACACCAACATGACGGACATACAGCGCACCCTGCTCGACGCCTACCTCAAGGCCAAGGGCCTCGACGAGGACACCACCGCCGTCGAGCTCATGAGCTACTTCCGCACGCGCTACGAGATAGCCAACAGCTACACCGCCGAGGAGATGCGCAAGATAGCCTCCGTCCGCTACGCGGTCAATGTGCGCTATGAGATAAACACCAACTCCTACATCTTCGTCGAGGACGCCTCGATAGACCTCATCTCCGACCTTATGGGCGTCGTCGGCAACGTCGTGGAGGTCGAGACCTCCTATGTGCGCGAGTACAACACGCAGTATGCCGCGCACATCCTGGGCTATGTCCAGGCCATGAGCGAGGAGGACATGGCGAAGTACCGCCCCGAGGACGAGAACAGCGGCTACGACTACGACACCAAAGTCGGCCGCGACGGCGTGGAGGCCGCCTTTGAGGACTGGCTCCACGGCACTAACGGCGAGGCCAGAGTTAAACGAACCGCCAACGGTACCGTCACGAGCACCGTCTACCTTGAGGACCCCGTGCCGGGCAACCACGTCTACCTCACTATAGACATCCAGCTCCAGGAGCAGGCGGAGAGGATACTTGAGACCGGCATCTACGAGCTGCAGATAGAGCGCAACGACGACAACGCCGAGGCCGTGGCCGAGGGCCGCCTTGACGAGGTGAGGGAGGACATCCAGGGCGGGGCCATAGTCGTGGTGGACGTCAAGACCGGCGAGCCCCTGGCCATAGCCAGCTACCCCACCTACGACCTCGCCACCATCATCGAGGACTACGCCGATCTCTTGGAAGCGGATTACGACCCGCTTTTCAACCGCGCGCTCATGGGCGCCTATGCCCCCGGCTCCACCTTCAAGCCCTGCACGGCCATCGCCGGCCTCACCGAGAACATCATAAACACCGAGACGCAGATAGAGTGTACCGGCATCTTTACAAAGTACGAGAGCCAGGGCTACGCCCCCGCCTGCTGGATATACACGCAGATGGACGGGCAGCTCACCCACGGCTACGACAACGTGACCGAGGCGCTGAAGGACTCATGCAACATCTTCTTCTACACCGTGGCGGACGACCTCGGCATACGCAAGCTCATGGAGTACGCCGAGGACTTCGGCCTCGGCGAGAGTACGGGCATAGAGCTCACGGAGACCATCGGCAACATGTCGAACCCGGATAACCACCTCAACTACGACGTGGACGGTTGGGTGGACGGCGACACGGTTCAGGCCGGCATAGGCCAGTCGGACAGCATGTTCACGCCCTTGCAGATAGCGGAATACTGCGCCGCCATCGCCAACGGCGGCACGCGCCACTCCGCCGCCCTGCTCAAGAGCGTCCGCAGCTACGACTACTCCCGCCAGCTCTACCAGAATAAGACGGAGGTCCTCTCCACCGTGGACAGCGCCGACTACAACTGGGCCGCCGTCCAGCGCGGCATGTACCTCATGGCCAACGACATCACGAGCTCCAGCAACACCGTCTACTACACGCTGGGAAACTACAGCTACAACGGCGTGAGCCTGCCCGTCGCGGCCAAGACCGGCACCTCCCAGCTGGGCGAGGGCAAGACCAATAACGCCATCTTCATGTGCTACGCGCCCTTTGACGACCCCGAGATAGCCGTCGCCATCGTGGTAGAGCGCGGCCTGTCCGGCGCGAACCTCTCCAGGATGGCCCGCAACGTGCTGGACGCCTATTTCAGCCTCGGCAGCATCAGCAACACGGCCGAGCGGGAGAACAGCCTGCTGAAATGAGCCTTTTGGCCCGGAAATTCGAGGAAAAGTAAAGAAATCAGTTGAAGTTTTCACAGTTGTGGAATATAATTGACATCTAAAGCATTTGAGTGACAGGAGGCCTCCCGGCCTGTGCTCCGGGAGGCGTGGAGGGAGAAAGGAATATGAACATTGCGCTGCTGGCAGACGACGGCAAGAAAGAGCTGATGGTCCAGTTCTGCATTGCCTACTGCGGCATTCTGGCGGAGCACAACATCTGCGCCACTACGACGACCGGCAAGCTCGTGAGCGAAGCCACCGGCCTGCCCATAACCCTGTACCTGCACGACAAGCAGGGCGCCCAGCAGATAGGCGCGAGGATAGCCTACAACGAGATAGACCTCGTGCTCTGCTTCTGCGACCCGGCGAACCCCGAGGGCTTTGACAGCGTCAACAAGCTCTCCCGGCTCTGCGACCAGCACCTCATCCCCATGGCGACGAACGCCGCGACGGCGGAGGTGCTCATCCAGGGCCTGCGCCGCGGCGACCTCGATTGGCGCGACATCGTCAACCCGAAGAAAAAATAAGACAACAAGCCAGAGGGCGGCGGGTATCGGCCCGTCGCCCTTGCGCTGTGTGTTTTTTGGAGGTTTTTGAAATGGAAAAGGTCACGCCGAGGACGCTCTCGGGCTTTATGGAGCTGCTGCCCGAGGAGCAGCTGAGGATGGAGCGCCTGCTCGGCACGCTCAGGGAGGTCTACTCCCTCTACGGCTTCACTCCGCTGGACACCCCGGCCATAGAGTCAGCCGAGGTCCTGCTCGCCAAGGGCGGCGGGGAGACTGAAAAGCAGATCTACCGCTTCATGAAGGGCGACTCGGACCTCGCGCTGCGTTTCGATTTGACGGTCCCGCTCGCAAAATACGTCGCGGCGAACTACGCCAAGCTCGCCTTCCCCTTCCGGCGCTATCAGATAGGCAAGGTCTGGCGCGGCGAGAGGGCGCAGCGCGGCCGCTTCCGCGAGTTCTACCAGGCGGACATAGACGTCATCGGCGACGGCAAGCTCGACATCATGAACGAGGCCGAGATCCCCTCCATCATCTGCCGCGCCTTCACGCGGCTGGGGCTACGGGACTTCACCATCCGCATCAACAACCGCAAGGTGCTGGGCGGCTTTTTCGCCATGCACGGCATGGGCGCCCCGGCGGAGATACTGCGCACGGTGGACAAGCTCGAAAAGATAGGCGCGGACAAGGTCCGGGAGATACTCCTGGGCGACTGCGGCCTCGACGCGGACCAGGCCGCCGCGGTGCTCTCTTTCACCGGCTTTGCCGGCACGACGGCGGAAAAGCTCGCCTTCCTCGAGGGCATGGGCGGCAGGAACGAGCTCTTCGACACGGGCGTGCGGGAGCTGCGCACCGTCGCGGAGGCCCTGCCCGGCCTCGGCGTGCCGGAAGAGCGCTTCGCCATAGACCTCACCATCGCGCGCGGGCTCGACTACTACACCGGCACGGTGTATGAGACGACGATAAACTCCCACCCGGAGATAGGCTCCGTCTGCTCCGGCGGGCGCTACGACAACCTGGCCGAGTACTATACGGACCGCGCCCTGCCCGGCGTCGGCATCTCCATCGGTGTGACGCGGCTGTTTTACGTCCTCTCGGAGCAGGGGCTGCTCAATCCGGAGCTCGCCTGCGCCCCGGCGGACGCCATCGTCCTGCCCATGACGGAGGAGCTGGGCTTTGCCGCCGTGACGGCGACAAAGCTGCGCGAGGCGGGCATACGCACCCAGCTCTACACCGAGGGCAAGAAGTTCAAGCAGAAGCTCTCCTACGCTTCGAAGCTGGGGATGCCCTTCGCGGTCATCATCGGCGAGGACGAGGCAGCAAGCGGGCTCGTCGCCCTCAAGGACATGCGGCGCGGCGAGCAGGTAAGCTGCACGCCGGACGAGGCGGCGGAAAAGATAAAGACGGCCCTGGCCGAGAGCGCCGGGACGCCGCTTATAAAGGAAAAGTAAGGGGTAAGCGGAAATGATGCAGTCAAGGACACACAACTGCGGCCAGCTGAGGCTGGAGGACGCGGGCAAGAGCGTCAAAATCGTAGGCTGGATGGAGAATATACGCGAGGTCTCCTCCGCGCTGGCCTTCATCGTCGTGCGCGACTTCTACGGCACGACCCAGGTCGTGGCGGAGACGGAGGAGATGGTCAGGGCCTTCAAGGCCGTGACGCGCGAGAGCACGATAAGCGTCGAGGGCGCGGTGCGCGAGCGCGCCAGCAAGAACCCGAAGCTGCCCACGGGCGACATAGAGATAGTCCCGGAGAAGCTGGAGGTGCTGGGCCGCTGCCGGTATAACGAGCTGCCCTTCCAGATAAACCGCTCCCGCGAGGCGGACGAGGCCGCGAGGCTCCGCTACCGCTACCTCGACCTGCGCAACCCCGAGGTGAAGGCGAACATCGTTCTGCGCTCGAAGGTGATCTCCGCCCTGCGCCGCGCGATGGAGGCGCAGGGCTTCATGGAGATCACGACGCCCATACTGACGGTGTCCAGCCCCGAGGGCGCGCGCGACTACCTCGTCCCGGCGCGCAACCATCCGGGCAAGTTCTACGCCCTGCCCCAGGCGCCGCAGCAGTTCAAGCAGCTGCTCATGGCCTCGGGCTTCGACCGCTACTTCCAGATAGCGCCCTGCTTCCGCGACGAGGACGCGCGCGCCGACCGCTCCCCCGGCGAGTTCTACCAGCTCGACATGGAGATGGCCTTCGCCAGCCAGGAGGACGTTTTCGAGGTGCTCGAGGCCGTATTGCCCCCCATCTTCGCGGAGTACGGCAAGTACTCGCGCGCGAGCGGCGCGCCCTTCAGGCGCATCCCCTACCTGGAGGCCCTGGAGAAATACGGCACGGACAAGCCCGACCTGCGCATAGACCTCGTGGCTCAGGACGCGACGGAGCTGCTCTCCGGCTGCGGCTTCGGCCCCTTCGAGGGCCAGGTCGTGAAGGCCGTGGCCGTCTCCGGCTACGCCGGCAGCCGCAAGCAGACGGACAAGCTCTGCGCCGACGCCGAGGTGCAGTCCGGGAACAAGGCCTACTGGTTCCGCGTGGACGAAAAGGGCGAGATAGTCGGCGGCATAGCCAAGTTCGTGCAGCCCATCGCCGAGGCGGTGAAGTCCGGCCTCGGCCTCGCGCCGGGGACGCTGGTGCTGCTCGCGGCGGGCAATAAGGGCGCGGCGCAGAAGGCGGCGGGCGTGCTCATAAAGCTCGCAGGCGCGGAGTGCCCCGGCCATATGGACGCGGAAAAGTACGAGTTCTGCTGGATAGTGGACTTCCCGATGTACGAGATAGGCGAGGAGTCGGGGCAGCTGGAGTTCTGCCACAACCCCTTCTCGATGCCGAAGGGCGGCCTGGAGACGCTGCTGGCCGCGGAGCGCGGGGAAGTTGACCCCCTGAGCATCACGGCGGACCAGTACGACCTCGTGTGCAACGGCGTGGAGCTCTCCTCCGGCGCGGTGCGGAACCACGAGCCGGACATCATGATAAAGGCCTTTGAGCTGGTGAACCTCGGCGAGGAGGACGTCAAGGCGAAGTTCCCCGCGATGTACAACGCCTTCTGCTACGGCGCGCCCCCGCACGCGGGCATAGCGCCGGGCGTGGACCGTATGGTCATGCTGCTCGCCGGGGAGGACTCCATCCGCGAGATCATCCCCTTCCCGATGAACAAGAGCGCCCAGGACCTCATGATGGGCGCCCCGGGCGAGGTCACCCAGAAGCAGCTCGACGAACTTCATATCGCCATCGTGGAACCCAAGGAATAAAGTTTTCGCCCGCCTTTTTCAAAAGGCGGCGGAGGCCAGAGGCAGCGCCTCTGGCCGCGCCCCGCAGGGCGCGGGAAACCCCACTCCAGGGACTCCGTCCCTGGACCCTGCCCGCTCTTTTGTAAAAAGCGGGGCAAAAAACATTTAAGCTGGGGGTGTCAGCATGAAAAACAGGTTCCTAGAGAAATACAGGGCGGGCGGGAAGTCGCTCGGCACTTTCACGCACCTTCTGAGCGCGCCCGCCGTCGAGGCGCTCGCGCGCGCCGGGCTCGACTACGTCATCATCGACATCGAGCACAGCCCCATAGGCGCAGAGCACGCCGCCGAGCTCATAAGCACCGCCTCAGGCGCCGGCCTCGCGCCCTTCGTGCGCATCGACGAGATAAGCCGCAGCCCTGTGCTCAAAATGCTCGACGCCGGCGCCGCCGGACTTATCGTGCCCCAGCTTGAAAGCGTCGAGCAGGCGGAAAAGCTCGTCTCCTGGGCCAAGTTCGCGCCCCTCGGGAACCGCGGCTACTGCCCGAGCCGCGACGGCGGCTGGGGCCTCGACGACAATTACGCGCAGGGCATGTCCGGCTACATGGCCTGGGCCAACGAGAACACCCTGCTCATACCCCAGTGCGAGACCGCCGGCTGCCTTGAGCATATAGAGGAGATCGTCGCCGTCGAGGGCGTGGACGGTATCTTTATAGGGCCCTTCGACCTCTCCATCGCCCTCGGCATCCCAGGGCGGTTCGACGATGCGCGCCATATCGCCGCCGTAGAGCGCGTCCGCCTCGCCTGCGAGAGGGCTGGCAAGCCCTGCATCATGTTCTGCGGCTCCGGCGAGGCCGCCGCGGGCTACTTCGCCCAGGGCTTCCCCAGCGTCACCGCCGGGCTTGACATCAGCTTCATGATAGACGCCGTGCGCGCCATGGCCGATACGGCGTTCGGGAAATAAACCAAGGGGGTGCGCCCGTGGTCTCTCGTATTCGCTCGCTGGGAATAAAGGGCATCGGCGGCTATGAGGTGTCCGTCGAGTGCTCTCTCGCCCAGGGCCTGCCGGAGTTCCAGATCGTCGGGCTGCCCGATACCGCCGTGCGCGAGGCGCGCGACAGGGTCCGGGCCGCCATACGCAACTCCGGGCTGAAGTTCCCCGTCTCCCGCCTCACCGTGAACCTCGCGCCGGCCGACACCAAGAAGGGCGGCACGGTCTACGATTTGCCGGTCCTGCTCGGCATCCTTGCCGCCACCGGCGAAATAAAGGAGCCGCCGGCCGACTGCGCCTTCATAGGCGAGCTCTCCCTGGCCGGGGAGCTCCGGCCCGTGCGCGGCGCGCTGCCCATGGCCCTTGCCGCACAGCGGGCGGGGATAAAGCGGCTCTTCGTCCCCGCGGACAATGCGCCGGAGGCGGCCTTCGCCTCGGAGCTGGAGGTCTACCCCGTGGCGAGCGTGAGGCAGCTGCTGGACTATTTCCGCGGCCTGGAGGAGATCGAGCCCGCCGCCGCGCCGAGGCCGGAGCGCGGGAGCGCCGCGCTGCCGGATTTCTCCGAGGTCAAGGGTCAGGCCAACGTAAAGCGCGCCCTCGAAGTCGCGGCTGCCGGGGGACACAACATACTCATGGTCGGCCCTCCCGGCGCGGGCAAAAGCATGCTCGCCAAGAGGATGGTCTCCATCCTCCCGGACATGAGCCGGGAGGAGATGATAGCCACGACGGAGATACACTCCGTCTGCGGCCTAACGAGCCGCGCTCAGCCAATTGTGGACACGCGGCCCTTCCGCGCGCCGCATCACACGACCTCTGCGGCGGCCCTCTCCGGCGGCGCGCAGCTCCAGCCCGGGGAGATGAGCCTCGCCCACAACGGCGTGCTGTTTCTGGACGAGCTGCCCGAGTTTCACCGCGACGTGCGCGAGGCGCTGCGCCAGCCCATCGAGGACGGCATAGTGACCGTATCCCGCGCGGCGGGGACGGTGACGTACCCCAGCCGCTTCATGCTGGTGTGCGCGATGAACCCCTGCAAGTGCGGCTGGTACGGGCATCCGACGCGCCGCTGCACCTGTTCCGAGACGGAGATAAGGAAATACCACGCCCGGGTCTCAGGTCCGCTGCTGGACAGGATAGACATCATGGTCGAGGTCCCGGCGCTGGAGTATGCCGAGCTCGCGGGCAAGGCGGAGGCCGAGCCCTCGCGTGAGATAAAAAAGCGCGTGGACGCCGCGAGGGCGCGCCAGCGCGAGCGCCTTGCCGGCACGGGCGCCGACTGCAACGCCCACATGGGCCCGCGCGAGCTGGAGGCCGGCTGCCGGCTGGGCCCCGAGTGCTCGAAGCTGATGGAGAATGCCTACCGCGCGATGGGCCTCACGGCGAGAAGCTACGACCGCATCCTCCGCGTGGCCCGCACGATAGCAGATCTCGCGGCCAGCCGCGACATCCAGCCCGCGCATCTGGCGGAGGCCATCCAGTACCGCACCTGGGACTTCCGCGACGGCGACTGAGCGCCCTGAGGTTTAAAAGTTTTTTGCCCCGCTTTTTTACAAAAAAGCGGGCGGGGTCCAGGGACGGAGCCCTGGACGCGCGCCGCAGCGCGTGGAACTCTCCTGTGCTCCACGAAGCGCAGGAGGGGGTCAAAGGGGGGGGACCCTCGCCGGGGGTTCCCCCCTTTTTTGCGCCCGCGGGACGCGGGCGTACTCTACCCCGGGTGGAACTCGCCGATTTGTCCTGCTGGACTTTACGTTGGTGCTGCGTGTTCCACCCCATTTCTTTGGTCTTGCCCAAAGAAACGGGGTGGAGCCCCAAAGA
>ERZ826764.1941-NODE-1941-length-21823-cov-16.418275_pt1 | contig 21823 bp, 20 predicted proteins | sample MGYA00519870_ERZ826764 | MGnify/ENA primary metagenome ERZ826764 (study PRJEB31778, sample SAMEA3449239) | human gut metagenome | biome: human gut; feature: human-associated habitat; material: faeces | place: United Kingdom | collected 2010/2012 ...
CTCCCAGAGAGGTTCTCTCCTCCTTCCCTGTCCAATATGTTTGACAAACCTACAAAACAAGCCATAAAAAACAGGCCATATCGCTATGGCCTCTGCGAAATATCGTTTATCTGCCTCCTTGCACTGGCACAGAAGCGCGGGGGAGAGCCGGAAGAAAGCGGGACCGGGCCGGCAGCGCCGAAACTTCTGTGGGCAGAAACGGATCGCCGGTTTTTGATGAATCATTCAGGGAGCATATTGATTCAAACGATGCGGACAGAGCCCTGGAGATGAAAGGAAACAAGGAAGATCCCCAAAGCGCGGGACCAGTCCCGCCGCCGGTTTTACGGAGCTGCTGATAACCTCGGAACATAGGCCTGATACAGTTCGTGCAACTGCCTCAGGCTTTCATCCCTCGAATAGCAGCGCTCCTTGAGAACGATCGTTTTGAAGTAATCCGTATACTGGCGGGTGAAGGCCGGATAGGACAAAAACACATAGTCGTATCCGGCGTCCAGGTCATAATCTGTGTCGTATTCGGTGATGGCCACGCCGAGGCGGTCATAGCACACCGTAAGATATTTGCCCAAAAATGCTTCATCCTTGAGCAGGATGGGGGAGTAGCTGCGGTTTTCTTCTGCATATTTCAGCATGGTCGAAAAGATGAGCAGGCGTTCCTTCGGGAAAAAGGGACGAATGCCGGCGAATTGATCGCGGCTTATGCCGCTTTCCAGAAAACGCCGGCACCCTTCTAGGCTCAACGTTCCGATGTAAGGCTTCTTCTTGGTATAGAGGTTTTGAAAGCGCCGCTCATGCAGGGGAACGATTTGCTTCACCAGGCTGTCCGCTGTTTCGGGAGAGAAGAGCGCCTTGTCCCGAAAAGCGGCAACGGCAACATCTGTGGGTACCTGCGCAAAGCTGATATCCGTACCGTAGCAAAAGACAGTCCGGTTCAGCTCGCGGCTCAGGCAGGACAGCACAAGGGAGGAATAATCCATCGGCGTTTGCTCAAACACTTTTAAGGGTGTGGGGCGGAAGGGAAGCTCCGCAATAATGCGGTTGAAAAAGGCGCAGATGCCCACCGAGTCTGCATTGGACAGTTCATAGGCAGATCTGCCATCCCGGACGATGAAAAACAGTTCCTCTGTTTGCGAGCCGAAGCGGGAGCTTAACAGCAGCAGGTTTCCGTTTACCGATGGATACTGTCCGGTTTCGGTCCAGGAGGCGAGCTGGTAAGGCGAATAGCGGGTATCAAACAGAATGGGCGACATGCAGGCGACAAATTCAGCGGCATTCAAACCGCCGACATCGGGCTGAATATAATGATGCATGCGTATATTCCGCCCTTTATCGGCAAAAAGAGGCTGCAGGGCATGGACCACCGAGGGGTAGATGCAGTTTACGCATAGAATGTTGATCTCATCGGCATCAATCAGTGGCGCAAGACGCCGCTGGATCATCGGACCGCCGGAAATGCGGCACGTCTCCAGTGGCTCATCCGGCTGTGCGGAGGATAGAAGACGGTCGATGCTCCGTCGGCTGGCATAGCGTTCCATGCCGATGTTGCTTACCTCCAAAGATTCCCTCAATTCTTTACATTCTTCGTCGGAGAAGGGACCAGATAAGCAAATCCTTTCACATAAACTTGCCCGCCGTGCGCTGCTGAGGCTGTTGTGCAGCGCGCGGCGAAGATCCGAACGAGCACCAATTTGCGCACCAAGCGCGCTGGCTGTCAGTTGATGTTCTTTCAGCAGCTGTCCCACGCACTGTGCAAAATTTTTATAATGAGGCATTCAGAATCTCCTTACCCTTGCTATGATAGGAGGTGACCTTCCCGATTATACCACATTTTCCCTATAAATAGAAAGTTTTTCCTTTGCATTTCATCCCTATGCCTGCTTCGTATGGAGAAAAGCAGTCCGGAAGGCTTTACCGGAAGGCCGGGAAGTCTCCTTTGCATCTATAGCAAAAAGCGCCATCTTTCACCTGGCGAAGATGACGCTTCAGTATGCGCAAAAGAGCCTGACTTCTGTGAGCTTTTGACAGATAAAAAACTTTAGGAAGACTCGGAGCATCGCAGTTCTCCGGGGAAAAACCGAATTCAGCGGCATGCGCGTGGAAGCCTTGCGCAGCAAGGGCTCCCGCTCGTTTCCCCATCCGTGCCACGGGAGCCGAAGGAAAGCGTGTGTCCACAGGATACCTTGGGCCCAAGGACCCCAGAGCGACCCGCAGGCATGAGCAAATACAAGGGCGGTCTGCCGGCCGCACATAGCCCCTTTACTTGCCGGCTTCTTTGGGTCGCCTTGTGGCATGACCCGAAGAGGCCAATCGAAACGAGCCAAGCGCCCTCTGATGCGGGTCTGTGATTCTCAAAATCTCTCGAGAGAGGTTTTTGACAGCAAGCATTATACTGCCTGTTGTGCCACAGCACAGAACGGCCTCTCAACCAGCCCTCGCCCCCCTGAATCAGACGCCTGTTTGGGCGGCGGCTTGCTTTTACGGCTTCTGCAGCGAAAGGGTCACAGAAAGATCCCCGCAGCCCAGTGCCTCTGCCCATCCGGTGAGGTCGTCGATTCTTCCCAGGCGGGTGTAGCTCCAGGAATTGGAGCCATAGAACAGGACGATCTGATCTCCCTGATACAGCACAATGTCTCCGGCCTGGGTCGTGGTCTGGGTGTTTTCCGTGGGCAAACGTTGCCCAAGCGGTCCCACCTTTTCAAAGCCGCCGTAGTCGCTCACCTCAATGGTCAACGGGCCGTCTGCAAGCAACGCTTTGAATGCCTCGGCGCCCGGATTGTCGGCAAGGGTTGCCGCAAAGGTTTGGTCCGAAATCGTGACATAAAACGTATTCTGCTCCATTGTCGGTTCTTCCTCCGCATTCTTTGGCTGTTCGCTTTCATTGACCGTGGATTCATGTTCGCCAGGAGAAACCGCATGCTCCTCCGACGTTTTTGAGACGCTTTGCCCCGCTTGAGCAACACCGGCCTCCTTTGCGGAGACGGCATCTTGCAAAGCGGTGCCGGAATCCCCGGCGGCGCATCCGCACAGGCAAAGCAGCATCAGACCTGCCAGCAGGATAGAGAGCCCCTGTTTCATATCGTCAGTCCTTCCTAATTTTATGTTAAAAACAGCGTTTTCCCCGGCACGAAGATACACAGGCGGATTCCCCGCAACAGCACAAAGCTTCTGCCAACAATAGGGATAGCTGTCTGCCACTGCATCAAAAAACCGAGATCCATGTCCATCCAAAGGCGCCGACAACGGCATAGAAGCAGTCGGCTGCAGAGGCGCCCAACCCCGTCAGAATGCCCATACGCGGCCCATGGGCGGAGGGTCCGTTGAACGGTGGAGCGCCGCCCCTGCGGCCCCCGCCGGAAGCCCAAACAATGCAAAATTTCTTGAGCAAATCGCTTTCCATGCCGCTTCTCCTGACTTGGCAACGCCGGGCAAACTTCCTGGCATTGCCGGTTTACGCACAGCATACATTTCTTTGCTTTGTTGCCTCAAGGCAGGTAATTTCGCACCTGGCGCGTTCATCGTCCCGGATGATGTCGCCCACTGCCGGAACCTCGATATGGCCGGAATACGGATTCTTAATGCTGATGACCGGTGTGAGGATCGTAGCGTGCACATCGCTTTTTTCAAAAGCAAGATCCGCGCCTTCCATTTTGCAGTCTATCAGGCGCAGGCCCTTGCAGTAGCACAGGGGCTGGGTGCCGATGATCGTACAGTGGTCGAAGGTTACGTTCTCGCAGTACCACGCCAGATACTCTCCCTTGACCACGCTGTTTCGCACCACCACGTTCCTGGCATGCCAGAACGCGTCCTTGGTATCGAAGCGGCAGTTGTCAAAGGTCGCGTTTTCGATGTACTGGAAAGAATATTTTCCCTTGAAGGTTACATCGGTAAAATGCAGGTCGGTGGAACGCATCATGAAATACTCGCTTTGTGCGGTGCAGTGCTCCATCGTGATGCCATGAACCGACCAGCCGAATTCCGGCGAGATGATGTCGCAGTCCCGCATCGTCACCTCGCTGCACTCCCGCAGCGCCTTGATGCCGTGAAGCGCGGTATGGGTTATTTCGATGTGATCGGAATACCACAGCGCCGCCCGGCAAAGCTCCGTCATCCGGCTGTCGCGGATCACCAGCCCATGGTCGTGCCAGAACGGATAGCGCAGGTTGAAATAGCAACGCTCTACCTTGATACCGGCGCCTTCTTTCAAGGCGCTTTCTCCGTCGGCGGGGCCGTCAAACGCGCAATCGACCACCTCGATGTCCTTCATGCCATACAGGGCGCGCTCCTGATCCAATGTCTGCTGCTGAATCCTTTTCATGATGTTCCTCTCCCTTCCTGTACGACGTCCGTCGCAAGCTAGGCTGACACTCTGCCTTTTCCAATCTGATAGACCAGATAATCCAGGCAGTCAATCTGCTTTTCCTCCCGGTGGAGGCGTTCCAGTATGACGGCCCGTTGCCTGGAAAGGAGTGTCAGCTGTTCCTTGATGTCCCCCATCCTCCAGCAGGCGAGGTACTCTTCAATCCCGTCCGCTTCAAAGCCGGCGGCTTCCAGGTTCAGGACCAGATCCTGAACGTTCATTTTGCCTTCCATGGTGCTGATTTCACTCTCCGTCCTTGATCAGGACAATCTTGTTGCCCCAGCCTTCCAGAACAGGGTTGTTTTCACTGCGAAGAGAACCAGCAGTTCCCGCTTTTCGGTTGCCTCAACTGCGGCGCTTCCGCGCTCCGGGCTGGATGGTTCCTGCTGATTCGATCCCAGGCTCTGGACAGATCTGGCATTCGGAGCAGCGGAAGAATCCTCACACGCCGTGAGGAGCATGCAAGAGACAAGAACTATAGTTAAAAGCAGAATCCCAGGTTTTGTCACGATGTTCCCTCTCCTCCTCGGCCAGATCGTTTTCTGAATCCCCCTTCTGACAATGCCAGTATACGCGGAAGCAGGGAACATAGCAAATACTTATATTTAATAGGTTTTACTAGATAAAAGCTATGAATGCTGCTTGCAAGAACGGTCCTCTGGAGACCCGCGGTATCCTTGCCAGTCCAATTACCGGAGGAAATAAACTGTGAAAGGGCCGGAAAAACAGACAAAGCGGCCGATGGACGCCGGCGTTTTTATGCCGGGGCCATGCATGCCGCTCTCCTGTCTTTCCGAGCCCATGGGAGGGGAGAATGCGCCCCGCTCCCTTCAGAATCTATGGCGCCTGCAATTAGTTTGGTAAGCCGCGCACGCTTGATCTTTCCACAAGCGAGGCAGGCAAAAACGGTGAACAGCAAGGCAATCACGACCCCCGGCAAAACGATGCCGCCCAACGCCGTATGGGAGCTAAAGTTGCTCATGCCATACATCCGCATCAGCACCGCTACGATCGGGTCCGTGCCCACAGCGCGCAAGGCGGTCCGAGCCCACAAGCGAAACCAGCAAAAACCGCAGGGAAAAGCTGCGCCTCAGGGCGGTGCACGGCAGACCCATGGCGCGATAGATGCTCAGGTCCTGCCGTTCGCTTTGCATAAGCTTTCCGCTGGTGAGCAAGGTAACCACCAGCATGATATCCGGCAACAGGGTCCTTCCTCCAGGGGACGATCTCGCCGGCAGGTTCCACCGGCTGCTCCGCAGGTGTCCGGCCGATCCGCCTTCTCATCCTGCCCGCTTTCATTGAACAACCTCCCTCACTGTTGCGAATGTTCCATTTCCAGTATAAGCAATGATAAAATGCATATCAAATACTTATTCATAATGCTTTTTCATAGTTGATAGATATGGAATTTTACGCTATACTGGAAGCGAGAACAAGGCGGGAGGTCGGCCATGGAACTTCGAATTCTACAGTATTTTCTGGCTGTCGCCAGGGAGCAGAGCATCTCGGCGGCGGCGGAGTCGCTGCATCTTTCCCAGCCCACCCTTTCCATCCAGCTCAAGGCGCTGGAGGAGGAATTGGGCAAGCAGCTGCTGATTCGGGGAACGAAGGGGTCCCGCAAGGTGCTGCTCACCGACGAGGGAATGATCCTTCGCAAGCGGGCGGAGGAAATTCTCACGCTGGTGCAGAAGGCCAAAAGCGAGGTACAGATGACGGATGCCTCCATTGCGGGCGACGTTTACATCGGCGCGGGCGAGACGGATATCATCCGGTATTTTGCCCGCGCGGCAAAGCGCATGAAAAAAAGCTGCCCCGACATTCGCTATCACATTTCCAGCGGAAATGCGCAGTTTGTGACGGAGCAGCTGGATAAGGGACTCATTGATTTCGGACTGATGTACGGGCCGGTTGATCGAACCAAGTATGAGGCATTGACGCTTCCCATCGGGGACCGTTTCGGCGTTTTGATGCGGCGGGATGACCCGCTCGCGCAAAAGGAATGGATCTCGCCGGAGGAACTGCGGGACAAGCCGCTGATCCTTTCCGCTCAGGACCGCAGCGAGGGATGGACGGTTTCATCGCAGATTCGTCAGGACGTATCCCATCTGAACGTGGCCGCTACCTACAACCTGATCTTCAATGCCTCCCTGATGGTCGAAGAGGGGCTCGGCTATGCGGTTTGCCTGGACAAGCTCATCAATACAAGCGGAGACAGCCGGCTGTGCTTTCTTCCCCTGCGCCCGGAAATTGTCATCACCCCCTCCATCGTATGGAAACGCTATCAGGTGTTCTCCAAGGCATCGGAACGGTTCCTTCAGGAACTGACTTCCGTCATGGATTTGCCGCAAAAATGATCCTCGCCCTGCAGGTGGGAGGGGATGAGTCCGGTGATGGCATGCGCGCGTTTTGCAAATGGAGGGGGAGAACAGATCCAGGGCTGGGTCCTTACTCCCCGCCGAATACCTCTTCTTCCAGAGCGTTGAGTTTCTCAGAAAGGAACGTGTCCAGTTCTGCATACAAGTCAGTATCATTCACAGCGGGGAGGCCCATCTGCCGGCAATACTCCGAGTAGGATATATCGGGAATGGGCGTCTGCACGAGCTTGTTGTACTTGGTCACTGCATCCCCGCCGGTTTGCTGTTCGTACCACAGGGAAAGGGAATTGATCGAACCAAGAATATAGTTGAAGTCATAGAAGGGAAGCTGGAACAAAGTCGTTGAGGTGATCCACTGGGAGCCCAGTATCATCTGATATTCGGGTGAATAACCGGCGTCGTATCCCAGGGCCTGGCTGCTCTCCAGATAGAGGCGCGCAATGTCTCTTGGCTCAAACGCATCCGGGTTTGTGTAAACTTCAATGCTGATCATTGCATTCAGCATGCTGGAATACAGCACATTCAGCGAGGTGATCAGGTAGCGCAACGTCAGATAGGCGCCATAGGTATCCCCGGTCCGCTCCCGGAAAAACGCCTCCATGCGGTCCGCGAGCAGAAGGGTGCCGGCAATGGAGTGCGTTTCGTCAATCGGATAGTTGATCACTACCAGTTCGTTTTCATAGGTGTCGTGCAGGTAGTGGCCAAACTCGTGCAGCACAATGCTGGAGAAGCTCAAATCATCGAAGGATCGGATCTCCACCTCAAAGGTTCCATATCTGAAGCTGGTGCTGCCGCCTGAGAGGAGCGGCGTTGTTGTTTCCAGATGCAAGTTATCCGAATTGATCAGCGATTCCAGGATTGGCTGATAGTCGGGACAGAGCTCGCCATACAGGGCGGCGGCTTCTTTCAGGAAATCATCCTCATCCAGAAATTTCTGATTGTCAGGTTCGGTTGCCAGATAGGCCAGCCAGGCTAGGGGTTGCCACGATTTGCTGAAGCTTTCCACCACCGTGTTCGTTAAGGCCACAACATCAACATCAATGCCATATCTTTCCTCAAGGGCATAACTCATGTAATTGTCATAGCCCCAGAGAGCGGCCAGCTGATTGAGCAAACGCACCTCCTGAAGGTACAGCTCTGCGATTTTATCACTATGCGCCAGGGAGGCCTCCATCAGCTTATCAAAAAAAGGATAGTAATCGTCGGTCTGCTTGAGATGTTCGTTGGCGTATTGAGTGCCATTCGAGACATGATAGGTTTCACCATTGTAGACAAACGTTGGATCCTGCTGCTGCAGCTCCGTGATTTGCGCTACCAGCGCATCCACCTGTTCCTGGAGGGCTTGCTCGGATGTGCCCTGCGCGAAGCCGGGAAGCAGCGCAAGGACAGCCGCCAGAAGAAGGGAAAGAATTCGGTGCGTTCTCATCGAAAACCGCCTTTCTGAAGCACGGGAGAAGATCAAAAGCGTACTGACCTAAGCATTATACAACATTTCAAGAAAAATGTCATGGGTTCCGTATGCCATCTGGCTCAACGACGCATATCAGGGGGCGAAGCACACCGGGGAGATCACGTGAAGGAGGGGAAACCCCATCCCGCCGCCATCCGGATCACGGCTTATGCGCAAAACAAAAGGGGAGCTGCAACCCTGCTTTACGCGGATTGCAGCTCTCCGGGTATCTTCTGTCGTCAGGAAGCCTTATTCGGCATCAGCCGCAACGGCATTGGCCGCCGTCCTGCCGGAAACGAAGATTTCAACAATCGCGTTGCCGCCCAGACGGTTGCCGCCATGGATGCCGCCGGTCACCTCGCCCGCAGCGTACAGGCCGGGGATGATGTTTCCTTCGGTATCCAGCACGTGGCGCTCGGTATCCACCTCAACGCCGCCCATGGTATGATGCGTGGAGGGGGCCATCAGACGGATGCGCAGCGTGGTGTTTTCCAGATCATAGGTATCCACGTTGTAGCTGCCGTCTTCGTTCTTTTCCACATCGCCGATGGTGCGGGAAGCGATCGACTTGCCCACATCCTCAAACTCGCCCTGGCCCATCACAGCCATGTCGTAGTTGCGGATGGTCTCCAGCACAACGTCGGGATCAGCGGACACGCCGATCTGAGCGAACAGATCGCCCAGCTCGGTCGCCTTGCGGGTATAATAGCGGCCCTCATAGTCGCCTTCAGCAAGCTGGATGGGACCGGGGATCAGCTCGGCGGCATTGTAGATTTCGATGAACACGCCCTTGGTGCCGTTGACTTCCATGCCGTTTTTGAACTCGGCCAGGGACAGCACGTCGCGTTCAGAGCCTTCATCCACAAAGCGCTTGCCCGTGGTGGGATTGATATACACGGCATAGTTGCCGCCGCCGAAAGCCAGGTTTCCGTTATCCACCCAGGAAATCGGCATCAGCTGGGTGAAGCCCATGCCCGTGGTAGCCGCGCCCACTTCGACAGCCATATCAATGCCGCTGCCGGTGAGGGAGGAGCGGTTGGTGGTCTTGGTGGCCTCGGTCAGGTATTCGCTGGACCAGTAGACGTTGGTGTCGAGCACCATGTCGATGTTGGCAGCATAGCCGCCGGTCGCAAGAATCACGCCTTTGTTGGCATAGGCGGTGACAGGCGTGCCGTCATAGCGGGTTGCCTTCACGCCGATCACGCGGCCGGTGTCGTCGGTAATGAGGCTTTCGGCCGTGGTGCGCAGCATGATTTCATTGGCTTCGTTCGCGGAGAGGAACTCGTTCATGGGAGCCACGAAATAGGTGCCCCAGCGCCCGGCGTAGCTTTCGGTCTCGCCGTCGCCGTCGGTATCGACGTCAGCGCCGATGAACTCGTTTTCGCGATACCAAAGCGCACCGATCAGGGTGGGCTGGGTATCCTCCACGAAGGTGGAGCCCATTTCCTCCAGCCAGGGCTTGAGCTCCTGACCGTCCTGGATGAACTGGGTGACCAGGTCAATATCGCCATAGATCCATTCGCTGCCGTCCGCGCTCTGGCGCAGGCCGCCGTAATAGGTCTGGAAGATATGCAGGTTCAGCGTGGAGAAGAGCGTGAGCTGGTTTTCCGGAACGCCCGCGTCCAGCTGCGGCTGCGCCCAGTCCAGATAGGCCTGAATCTCGCTTTTCAGCTCCTTGAGGACGGGCAGGTAATCGGCATGAACGCCATGCTTGGAAAGCTCCTTCATGTCGCCGGCCACATACTCATGATCCTTGTAGTAATCCGCATCGAATTCTTCTTCGTTCCAGTCCAGAATGACCTTCAGCTCGTCGATGCAGCCCTGGACGGACTTGACCTTGTTGTAGGTGTTGCCGTCAAAGCCCACGCCGGTGGTCGCGTCGGGATCTTCGGGGTCCCATACCAGGTAGGGCATCACGCTCTGATACTGGCCACCGGAGACCAGCGTGTTGCCGCCGACCTCGGCATTGGTTTCAATGACCAGCACGGTGTCGCCGTTCTGCGCAGCCTGAGCGGCCGCGGCGATGCCGGCGCCGCCAGCGCCCACGACAACCACATCATAGGTTCCCTCGATGGGGTCCTGCGCTTCATAGGAGAAGGGCTTGGCTCCCGCCTGCAGCGCCGCCACATCGCAGCCGGCCTGCTCCGCTGCCGCGTTGACGGCATTAAAGACCGCGCGGCTGGTAAACGTCGCGCCGGAGACGCTGTCCACACCGGTGGAGGTGTATTCGATGATCTGGGGGAACAGAATCTCGTAGGCAACATCGCCCACATGCTCTGTCTCCGCAGAGGAGACGACCTCGATCGACTCGATGGCGTCCTCCGTGAAGGTGACGCTCAGCACCACGTCGCCGTTGTAACCGGCGGCAGTGCCCTCATAGGTGCCCGGCGTGAAGGCGATCTGCGCCGCCTCCTGCGCCTCACCCCTGGCCTGAGCAAGGGCGCTGCTTACAGCGGCCTTGACGGCGTCGCTGGTGATGGTCGCGCCGGTCATGCCGTCCACGCCCTCGGCGTCGGCCTGTCCCACATACGCCGCGCTCATCTGCTCGATGGCCGCGCCGCCCAGCGCCGGGGTTTCACCCTCGCCGGTGATTTCAATCGCGGTGATCGCTTCTTCGTCCACGGTCAGCTTAACGCTTACAGTGCCGCCGAAGCCCTGCGCGGAGGCCTCGTAGTCGCCAGGAGTAAACGTTGCAGCGCCAGCAGTGAACACCGTGCTCAGCAGCATGACCGCAAGCACGATGCCCGTCCATTTCCTGATGTTCATCCTCTTTTCCCTCCTGTTATAGCGTCGGATGGATCAAATACCATATTTACTATAACCATCAATTATATGGATGTCAAGAATCTTTTGCCAATTCAAGCATGTCGCGACAGGGACATATATCGGACAAACGAAAGGACGAACGCAACCTGCCGGTGATAAAGAAGGCAGGGCCGGCAGGGACAGGACGCGAAGGCGGCCTGTCCTTGCGCTTCCCGGAGACGGCGGCAAGGCCGCACCCAAGACGCAGGGCCGCCCGGATACACTTAAGAGGAACTCATGAGCGGATTTCCGTCATAACGACGGGATCAAGCAGCGTATCCAGCTCGCTTTCCGTCAAAAGCCCCCGGCTGTGCGCCAGCTCGCGCACGCTCTTTTCGGAGCGCAACGCCTCACGGGCCAGCGAGCACGCGGCGTTGTAGCCGATTTTGGGGCACAGGGCGGTCGCAAGCCCGGCGGAACGGGACACTTCCTGCTGGCAAACCTTCTCATTGACGCGAATGCCGCGGATGCAGTGAGCCGTGAGCGTCTGAAGCCCTCCGCTGAACATGGTGATGCCCTGATAAAGGCTGTCAAAAATCACGGGTTCAAAGGCATTCAACTCCAGCTGGCCGCCCTCGACCGCCAGCGTGACCGTCATGTCGTAGCCCACGAGACGGAAGGCGATCTGGTTGACCACTTCCGGGATGACCGGATTGACCTTGCCAGGCATGATGGAGGACCCGTTCTGCCGGGCGGGCAGACTGATTTCGCCAAGTCCGTCCCTCGGGCCGGAGGACATAAGCCGCAAGTCGTTGCAGATCTTGGACAGGCTTGTTGCACAGCCTTTCAGGGCGGCAGAGAGCGCCAGGTAACAATCCGCGTTCTGCGTGGCATCAACGAGATCATGGCTTTGGGTGAAGGGAATGCCGGTCAGCTTCGCCAGCAGCGGAACCACCCGTCCGATATAGGTCGCGTTGGCGTTGATGCCCGTGCCCACGGCTGTGCCGCCAAGGTTGAGAACCAGCATCTCCTGACGCCCGCGGGCCAGCCGCTCGCGCTCCCTGCGCATGACCGAGGCATACGCCGCAAATTCCTGCCCAAGCCGGATGGGCACCGCATCCTGCAGCTGCGTGCGTCCCATTTTCACCACGCCGTCAAACGCCTTGGCGCGTTCGGAGAGGGCCCCGATCAACACGTCCAGCCCGTCCAGCAGGCTTTCGCAGGCCCGAAACAGCGTCATTTTGACGCAGGTGGGGTAGATGTCGTTGGTGGACTGTCCGCAGTTGACATGGTCGTTGGGATGAACGAGCGAATAATCGCCTTTTTTACCGCCCAAAAGCTCAATGGCGCGGTTGGCGATTACCTCGTTGGCATTCATATTGGTGGAAGTGCCCGCGCCCCCCTGGATGGGGTCGACGATGAACTGGTCATGCAGCTTCCCGGCGATCAGATCGTCACAGGCGTGTTCTATCGCATCCGCTATGCGCCCGGGCAACACACCGGCCATGCGGTTGGCTCGCGCGCACGCCTTCTTAATCCATGCCATGCTCTCGATCATGGCACCGGGCAGACGCTGGTTGGTGATCGGAAAATTTTCCGCGGCCCGCAACGAATGAATCCCGTAGTACGCCTCCTGGTCGATTTGTTTTTCGCCTACCAGATCGTGCTCCGTTCTATACATAGCCGCATCATAGCTCCTTCCTTATCCTTGGCTTGCTTTCAGTATAGCGATTTGGTATACTATTTTCAAATACCAATTCTACAAATTAACTTATAGGTAAATGCCTATGACTGGAGAAAACCATGACCCTGTTACATGAGATAGCCTATGTGTATGAGGTTTACCGGCAGCGCAGCTTCACCAGGGCAGCACAGGCGCTCTATATTTCCCAGCCCTCCCTGAGTCAGATGATCCGCAAGGCAGAGGGACGAATCGGCACGACGATCTTTGACCGCAGCACCTCGCCCATCGGGCTTACGGAGGCGGGGAGAGCCTACATCCGCGCGGCGGAGCAGGTGCTGCAAATCGAATCGGATCTGCGCCGGTATCTGGATGACGCGGAAAGGTGCATCACGGGCGTGTTGACGCTGGGCGGTGCGATGCTGTTTACTTCTTATGTGCTGCCCCCGCTGCTGAGCACCTTTTCCGAACGCTATCCCGGTGTGGAGCTGCGCCTGCACGAAGCGCCCACAGCCCGCCTGAAGGAGCAGCTGCAGGAGGGGACGCTGGACTTTGCCGTAGACAACAGCGCCTTTGACCCGGCGGTGTACGAGGCGAGGCTTTTCAAACGCGAACAGGTGATTCTGGCCGTACCGCGCGCCTTTGCGGTCAACGAAGCGGCGGCGCGCTTCCGCCTTTCCGCCGCCGATCTGCTTCGGGAGGAAACGCCGCGCGCGCCGCTTTCCCTTTTTCAAGACACCCCATTTTTGATGCTCAAGGAAGGAAATGACACCCGCGAGCGGGCCGAGCACCTGTGCGCCCGGGCGGGTTTTTCCCCGAAAATCCGGCTTCAGCTGGACCAGCAGCTCGCAGCCTATACCCTCGCGGGCTACGGATTGGGCGCAGCCTTTATCAGCGATACGCTGGCCGTGAGCGCTCCGCCGGACGAGCGGCTGTACTTCTACCGCATCGACAGCCCGGACGTAGAGCGCAGCATCAGCCTGTTTTATAAGCGCACACGTGTATTCAGCGCCCCCATGCGCGCATTTCTGGACCTGCTGCCCGCAGGGGGAAGCACCCCGGATGAAGCCCCTTTTCCCGTTGATCACAAGCGTTGACAGCCGGGAGTTTTTCGGGCAACACCCGAGCGAAGAAAAAACGCCGTTCCGCCGGGAATGGCCACGGCGAAACGGCCAGAGCGCATAGCAAGCAAAGCGGGCGCAGCCACGCAGGCCGCCGGGCGGGGGCCTGACGGGCACAAGCCAGGCGGGCGATACCATTTTGTTGCGGTATCGAAGCAGAGGCTGATGCCGCAGAAAAGACGGGTCAGGCCCTTTCGCGGGCCGGAGATTTGGCTTGCTTTCAGATCAGGCGCGCCGGTGCCGGCCCATGCGGTATGCCTTCGCCAGCAGAGCTGCCTGCAAACCTGCCAAAACATCGGGCAGGGAAAAGAAACGGGTTTTCACTGGGCGATGGGCACAGGCGTATCGGCCATCACGTCGTTGACCAGCGTGAGGCAGCGTTCCATCACGCCTTTCTGGGTATCGTCCACATAGTCGGGATAGGTCTGGCCGTCGTTAAGAATCACACGGTAGCGCGTGACGTCATCCTCCTTGCCGCGCCAGGAATAGGTGGGCGTATAGCTCAGGTTGTCAAAGGCCACGCAGCCGGTGGCAGGGTCGTACACCACGTCGGACCGCAGCAGAATGCTGGCCAGGGTGGTACGCTTTTCCCGGTCGTAGGTAAACAGATTGCCCAAAGAATAGGCGCACAGCACGGGGTGATACTTGCCATCCCCCCGATCGGCTGTGAGAATCTCCACCGTTTGCAGCGTGCCGGAATGGGTGCCCAGAATGATATCCGCGCCCGCGTCCGCGATGCCCTGGGCAAGCTCCGTCTGGGTGCTGGTGGGGGCCGTGGCCCCTGCCTTGCCCCAGCACAGGGAAACCACGACCACCTTCGCGCCCGCCTGACGGACTTTGGTAATATCGTCGGCGATCACGGGCAGTTGCTGGCTGGCGATGACGAATGCCTGCTCCTCATCGGTGGTCTGGCGCTTTCCAGAGGAGGTCAGCTCGTTTTGGTAGCTGAGCAGCGCCACGGAAATCCCGTTCACCTCCACCAGCGTAAGGCTGTCGCGCTCCTGCTGCGAGGCATATACGCCATAGGGCGTCATTCCTGCGGCGGATACCGCCTCCTGGGTTTCAACAAGCCCGGAGACGCCGCCGTTGAGCGCGCCGTAATATCCCAGACACAAGGCGTTGACGCCCGTCGCGTGAAGAGGCGCGAGCACGTCTGCGGGAATGTTGGAATCGCTCAGTTTCGCGCTGGCGATCACGTTGTTTTCCAGCGTGGCGATGCTCAGGTCGGCCGCTAGGTCGCCCGCCAGGTCGCCAAAGAGGATGTCGAAGCGGTAGGTATCGCCGTCCGTCAGCGCTTTTTGCACATTGGAATTGATCTGAATGCTGCCTGCCGCGCACAGCGAAAAGCGCTGCTCAGGCGGCTCGGTTGGCGCTGCGGGAGTGGGTGTGGCGGTGGCCAGCTCGGAGGGAGGAAGCACGGAGGCCTGTGGCGTGGGCCCGACGAGCGACACGCCGGAGGCCGCAATCTGGGACAGGGACTGATCGATGGCCACCGCCAGCTCAGCCGCGTTGGTGCGCACATCGGTGGTACCCGTCAGCCTGGGCAGCAGGGCACAAAATCCCCCAAGCACCACGATGGTTAAAAGGAGCATCACGACGGTTCCCAGTGACACGCCCCGTCTTGAACGCCTGCGTCGGCTCATGGAAAGCCTCCTTTATTCCATAGGTATTGAAAAAAACAAACATGCGCCAATCGGAGCCCGCGGACCACGAAGGGCTTGACCAATGGATGAAGCAATGATATCATAACCAATAACCGATATGCAAGTTTGAGGAGTGACGGCCATGAAGATCAGTTTTTCCACCCTGGGCTGTCCGCGCTGGAGCTGGCGGGAGATTTTGGCGACCGCCTGCGATCTGGGCTACGGCGGCGTGGAGGTACGCGGCGTAGGCAACGATATCTCGGTTCCCAGCATTCCCGCCTTTTCGGATGAAAACCTGGACAAAACCAAGGCGGAGCTTGCCCGATTGAACCTGGCCATCCCCTGCCTGGACAGCGATTGCTGCATTCACCTGCGCGAAACGGAGCAGACCACCAACGAGGAAATCCGGGCCTATATTCACCTGGCGCAGAAGCTGGGCGTGCCCTATGTGCGCGTGATGGCGACCGCGCCCGTTCCTCAGCCCGCCGGTACGGTGGACGAGGGCTACGTGCAGCACCGCGCGGTGGAGATGGGGCATTACGCGCTGGAACACGGCGTGAAAATGCTGATTGAGACCAACGGCGTGTGGAGCGACAGCGAGAAGCTGGCCCGGCTGATGAGCACCATCAGCTGCGAGGGCGTGGGTGTCCTGTGGGATGTCCATCATCCCTACCGCTTCATGCATGAAAAGCCGGAAACCACCTATCAGAACCTGCGCCCCTGGCTGTGCCATACCCATTTTAAGGACAGCACCGCCACGGCGGACGGCTACCGCTATGCCCTGCCCGGCTTTGGCGACGTGCCGCTGGAAGAAATCGTGGGCGCGCTCAAGGATGGCGGCTACGACGGGTTCTATTCGCTGGAATGGGTCAAGCGCTGGGATACGACGCTGGAGGAACCGGGCATCGTCTTTGCGCACTTTGCCAACTATATGCGCACGCTCTGACGGCGCCATTGCCGGGAGCTTGCTAAGGGGCGGCCGCCGGAGGGCGGCGGCCCCTTTGTGATGCGCGGAAAGGTCGAACGTATGTTTGACAACCGCACCTAAAACCTGTATCATAGCAAAGACAAGGAGGCGTGGCGCATGATTGTTTTGGGCGTCGACCCCGGGCTGGCCACGCTTGGCTGGGGCGTGATCGAGGCGGAGCGGGGAAGGCAGCGGCTGGTGGACTATGGCTGCATTCTGACCACGCCGCAGCAGTCCTTTCCCGACCGCCTGTGCCAGATCGGGCGGGATATGCGCGCACTGCTGAGGCAGTACCGGCCGGAGGAGATCGCCTTTGAGGAATTGTTCTTTGCGCGCAATGTGACCACGGCGCTCACCGTGGGCGCGGCAAGGGGCGTGAGCCTGGCTGCCTGCGCCGAGTATACCGACCGGCTGTATGAATATACGCCCATGCAGGTCAAGCAGGCCATCGCAGGCTATGGCAAGGCCGAAAAGCAGCAGGTGCAGCAGATGGTAAAACTCCTTTTGCATATGCAGGACATCGCGCGCCCCGACGACGCGGCAGATGCCATCGCCATCGCGCTGACCCATGCCGCCACGGGTCCCGCGCGCGAGCAGTTTAAAATGAAGTGAGGCGCTGACATGATCGCAATGGTAAAGGGCACCCTGATGGAAAAAAGCGAGGGCGAGGCCGTTGTGATGACCGCCGGCGGCCTGGGCCTGCGCGTGATGTGCAGCATGAACACGCTCGCCGTGCTGCCTGCCGCCGGGCAGGAATGCACGCTGTATACCTTTATGAACGTGCGGGAGGACGCCATGGAGCTCTTCGGCTTTTGCCAGAAGGAGGAGCGCGACATGTTCAAGCGCCTGACCTCCGTAAGCGGCATCGGCCCAAGGAGCGCGCTGGGCGTGCTGGGCAGCATGCCGCTGGCGGATCTGCGCCTGGCCATCCTCACCGGGGATGCCGCAGCGCTGTCCCGCGCGCCGGGCATCGGCAAGAAAACGGCGCAGCGCATTAGTCTGGAGCTCAAGGACAAGCTGGCGCAGGATGCGCTTTCCGGCGCGGCGGGACTGGACGATGCGGCCTTTGCCATCGAGCCCGACGCGCCCGCACAGGACGCGCTGGGCGAGGCGCTGCTGGCCCTTAAGTCGCTGGGATACACGCCGCAGGAGGCGGCCGCGGCGCTCAAGGGCGTCAAGGGGCAGGCGGAGACGCCGGATGAGCTGATCAAGCTCGCCCTGCGCCACATGGCGCAAAACATGTGAGGGAAGAAGAGAGGATAGGGCATGGACGACCGCATCGTTTCCACGGGCTTCCGGCAGGGCGAGGACGAGCAGGAGCAGAGCCTGCGCCCCAAAACCCTGCGGGAATACATCGGTCAGGAGAGCGTAAAGCGGAATCTGCATATCTCCATCGAGGCGGCGCTCAAGCGCCACGAGCCGCTGGACCATCTGTTGCTCTACGGCCCGCCGGGCCTGGGCAAAACCACGCTGGCAGGGATTATCGCCGCGGAGATGGGGCAGAACATCCGCATTACCAGCGGCCCCGCCATTGAAAAGGCGGGCGACCTGGCCAGCATTCTGACCAACCTGAGCGACGGTGACGTGCTCTTTATCGACGAGATCCACCGCCTGAGCCGCTCCGTGGAGGAAGTGCTCTATCCTGCCATGGAGGACTACGCGCTGGATATCATGATCGGCAAGGGACCCACGGCGCGCAGCATTCGTCTGGACCTGCCGCGCTTTACCCTGGTGGGCGCCACCACGCGGGCAGGGCTTTTGAGCGCGCCGCTGCGCGACCGCTTCGGCATCCTGTTCCGGCTGGAGATGTATTCGCCTGAGGAGCTGGCGGCCATTGTGCGGCGCAGCGCGGGCATTCTGAACGTGCGCGCGGATGACGAAGGCATTCTGGAAATCGCCCGCCGCAGCCGCGGCACGCCGCGTATTGCCAACCGCATGCTCCGCCGTGTGCGCGACTTTGCGCAGATCCGGGCGGGAGGCGTGATTACGCTGGAGGTGGCCCGGCAGGGTATGGATCTTCTGGATGTGGACGAGCTGGGGCTGGAAAAGCTGGACCGCGCCATGCTGGAAACCATGATTGACAAGTTTGGGGGCGGACCGGTGGGCCTGGAAACCCTGAGCGCCATGACGGGCGAGGACGCCTCCACCATCGAGGACGTGTACGAGCCGTACCTGATGCAGCTGGGCTTTCTCACACGCACGCCCAGGGGCCGTGTGGTCATGCCCGCCGCTTATGAACACCTGGGGCGCAAGCCGCAGACGCCGCCCGACGAGGGGGAACAGTTGCGTATATGAAAACCAGCGATTTTGATTATGAGCTGCCGCAGGAACTGATCGCGCAAACGCCCATCGAGCCGCGCGATCACAGCCGCCTGCTGGTGTACGACCGTGCGGACCGCAGCGTCAGGCACCTGCATTTTTACGATCTGCCGCAGTTTCTGCATGCGGGCGACGCGCTGGTCATCAATGAAACGAAGGTGATCCCCGCGCGCCTGCTGGGCCAGAAGGAGGACACCGGCGTGCCGGTGGAGCTGCTGCTTCTCAGGCGCCTGGAGCGCGACGTGTGGGAGGCGCTGGTCCGGCCGGGCCGCAGGCTTCGCCCCGGCACGATGTGCGTGTTTGGCGAAGGGCTGCTGAGGGCGGAAATCATCGACAATGCCGAGGACGGCGGGCGCAAGGTGCGCTTCCACTATCAGGGCGTGTTCGAGGAGATTCTGGACCGGCTGGGCCAGATGCCCCTCCCGCCCTACATCCATGAGAAACTGATGGACAAGACCCGCTACCAGACCGTCTACGCCCGCGAGGAGGGCAGCGCTGCCGCGCCTACGGCAGGCCTGCATTTCACGCCGGAGCTTCTGGAACGTGTGCGCAGGATGGGCGTGGATGTGGTGCCGATCGTGCTGCATGTAGGGCTGGGCACCTTCCGTCCCGTGAAAACGGAGGACCTCAGCCAGCATCACATGCATGTGGAGCACTATGAGGTGCCGCCGGAAGCCGCGGCGCGTATCAACGCCGCGCGCGCGGCGGGCGGCCGCTGCGTATGCGTAGGCACCACCAGCGTGCGCACGCTGGAAACCGTCACCGGCGAGGATGGAATCATCCGCGCTCAAAGCGGGGATACGGGCATCTTCATCATGCCGGGCTATACCTTCCATGCGACGGACGCGCTGATTACCAACTTTCACCTGCCGCAGAGCACGCTCCTGATGCTCATTTCCGCCCTGATGGGGCGTGAGGAGGCGCTGCGCGTCTACCGTGAGGCGGTGAAGGAACGTTACCGGTTTTTTTCTTTCGGGGACGCCATGCTGATCCTTTGAGATTCATGTCGGTCAAAGGGGAGGAGCCTGACGAGGCTGCCCTGGCATCGAAGCGGCTCCTCCATTCCTCTTCACTGAGACATACGCTCCCTGTGCAGCTGCGTGTCATTCGGTCAGCCAGGCGCTGCGGCACCCTGTTTGCGCCGTGCCTGTCCCAGATGAATTGCTGCGCTTCCGTAAAAACCCATCAAATTTTCGTGCAACCACTTTTTACAATGGAAAAGTTGTGCTATACTATGAATGTATGTGTCCGCATCACACACTATGTTGGAACAGGAGGATACAATCAATGCAATATTCAAGAGAAGTCGAGGAAATGGTATGCGTCAAAAAGGGCCCCAACCATGGCCCCGCTCCCATCCCCGAAGAGGGCAAGTGGGTGCAGAGCCGCGAGATCAAGGATATCAGCGGCCTGACGCACGGCGTTGGCTGGTGTGCTCCCCAGCAGGGCGCCTGCAAACTGACCCTCAACGTTAAAGAAGGGATCATCCAGGAGGCGCTGGTGGAGACCATCGGCTGCAGCGGCATGACCCACTCTGCCGCCATGGCCGCCGAGATCCTGCCCGGCAAGACCGTGCTGGAAGCCCTCAATACCGACCTGGTTTGTGACGCCATCAACACCGCCATGCGCGAGCTGTTCCTGCAGATCGCCTACGGCCGCACCCAGAGCGCCTTCAGCGAGGGCGGCCTGGTCATCGGCGCTGGCCTGGAGGACCTGGGCAAGGGCCTGCGCAGCCAGGTGGGCACCATGTATGGAACCCTCAAAAAGGGCGTTCGCTATCTGGAGATGGCCGAGGGCTATGTGCTCAAGCTGGGCCTGGACAAGGATCATGAGGTCATCGGCTATCAGTTTGTGCACCTGGGCAAGATGATGGAAGCCATCAAGAATGGCACCGATCCCAAGGAAGCTTACGAAAAGAACGTCGGCACCTATGGCCGCTTCGCCGAGGCCGTCGAATACATTGATCCCCGTCATCAGTAATCCGAATTTGTTAAGAGGTGAGTGGAAATGGCTACTTTTGAAGGATACGAAAGAAGAATCGGCAAGATTGAGGGCGTCCTCAAGCAGTACGGCTTCACCGATCTGGATTCGATGGCGCAGTTTGTAAAGGACAAGGGCGTTGATGTGGACGGCATCGTCCGCGGCGTACAGCCCATCGCCTTTGAAAACGCTGTGTGGGCGTACACCCTGGGCGCGGCCATTGCCCTCAAGAAGGGCTGCAAGACTGCCGCCGAGGCTGCCACCGCTATCGGCGAAGGCCTGCAGGCGTTCTGCATTCCCGGCTCCGTGGCCGACCAGCGCGCTGTGGGCCTGGGCCATGGCAACCTGGGCGCCATGCTGCTGAGTGAAAACACCAAGTGCTTTGCCTTCCTGGCCGGCCATGAGAGCTTTGCCGCTGCTGAGGGCGCCATTGGCATTGCCCGCACCGCCAACAAGGTGCGCAAGGAGCCCCTGCGTGTCATCCTCAACGGCTTGGGCAAGGACGCGGCCTACATCATCAGCCGCATCAACGGCTTCACCTACGTGCAGACCCAGATGGATTACAAGACCGGCGAAGTCAAGATCGTCAAGGAAACCGCCTATTCCGACGGCGAAAAGGCCAAGGTGCGCTGCTATGGTTGCGACGACGTGACCGAGGGCGTGGCGATCATGCGGCTGGAGGACGTCGATGTGTCCATCACCGGCAACAGCACCAACCCCACCCGCTTCCAGCATCCCGTGGCTGGCACATACAAGAAGTGGGCTGTTGAAAACGGCAAGAAGTATTTCTCCGTGGCCTCCGGCGGCGGCACCGGCCGCACCCTGCATCCCGACAACATGGCCGCCGGCCCCGCCAGCTATGGCATGACCGACACCATGGGCCGCATGCACTCCGATGCGCAGTTTGCCGGTTCCTCCTCCGTGCCTGCGCACGTGGAAATGATGGGCCTCATCGGCATGGGCAACAACCCCATGGTCGGCGCGACCGTGGCTGTGGCTGTGGCCATCGAGGAAGCCAGCAAGTAAGTTTCCGCATGAAAAAGAGCCCGTCCACCCGGACGGGCTCTCAGCTTGTCGAAAAGTTCGCCTGCGGCGGCCTTTTCCGCCAAAACACGTTTTCCCTGCGCCTGCGGCGCGGCCGGGGAAACGTGCAAGGAAACCTTGCTGCGCAAGGCTTCCGAATCC
>ERZ826764.1949-NODE-1949-length-21729-cov-3.094952_pt1 | contig 21729 bp, 15 predicted proteins | sample MGYA00519870_ERZ826764 | MGnify/ENA primary metagenome ERZ826764 (study PRJEB31778, sample SAMEA3449239) | human gut metagenome | biome: human gut; feature: human-associated habitat; material: faeces | place: United Kingdom | collected 2010/2012 ...
ACGTTTTAGGTGAGGAAAATATTACTGCCATTATAGAAGATATTGGGAATTGTTATGAATTTGTATAAAAAAATAATCTTTTACATTAGAATTTTTCAGGGGTTTTCCAGGGAGGGAGCCATTGAATGGAATGAAAATAGAAAAACGTATAAAAAATTAGCAAAATATTTAGCAACTCCGAAGACATATCAGCTATATAAGGATTATATAAAACTAACTCCGTTATCTGGGAAATATAATAAATTGGTATGTGATAGACTATCTTTACGGTATATATTTCATGATTGTAAAAAGTATTTCCTTAGTTATTATTTTAAGATTGTTAAACGAAATGGATATAGTAAGATAATATCTTTAGATAATGATATTGGTCAAGAAGTAAATAAAAAGAAAATTTTTTTAAAATTAGTACAAGAAAAGTTCTTAATGACTATGCCTGCAATACATAAGAAGGATAGCGTAACCAATTTTATAACTTTCACAAATGAAACTATATACCAAAATGGGAATCCTATTTCAGAGAGTCAGTTTTACCAATTAATAGATCAAACAAGTGATATGCACTTAATTTGTGGTTTTAGAGAATTAGGCTTGATACAAAATGAGGAGAAGAATAATAAACTATTAAAGTTATCTACTATAGTAATTAATGAAAATGGGAATGATCCTAAAGTTGTGATGTCATTTTTATATAAAACTAGATGTCCGAATAGTAATCAACATATTTTATCGCCTCGCTTTTGTGTAGCAAGTGACATGGATCATGAGGGAGCTGAAAGAACTTTTGGATTTTGGAATTCGATTAAAGCCGCTTCAATTCAGATTGCATTGAAGTTACGTGAACTTAAAATGATTGAAATTCAATGGGTGGTTTCCAATAGTAATTTTAAATGTTGTAATATATGTTCATATCCAACATTACCGTATGATTTTGTTCAAAATACTGTACTTGCTCAATATATAAAAGAAGAAAAACATCGTCAAAAAAAAAGTGAGACCATAAGAAGAAGAGTCTTTCACCTCTGCAAGGAATTTTATATTGACATTGCTTCAGCCAAGGGATTTCTTGGGTTTATGTTGAAAAATTGGCGAAGAGATTTAATAAAAGATTGGATTAGAAATCGAGTACCGATAAAAGATAAATTATGGGCTCACAGAAATGGTTTTTTATCTTTTCGTATAAAACAATATAATCTCACAGATGAAAATAAAAGGGATTTTTTATCGGATTATGATTATAGAAAACTTCGCCCTATTAATAATGAATTAGTGACGTGGGTTTATGATAAGGTGAGTATGAGATATATTTTAGATAAGTTTTCAGCGTATTTGCCTAAATATTATTTTCATTTAGATGAACGTTATGGGATTCAGAGGATTATTCGTATGCCTGATTTATCAGCATCGATCGATGCATCTATTGATGGGATTGTGAAGGTTTTGAAAATGACTTCATGTTTAATAGTTAAACCTAGTGAAGGGTCTCATGGTGTAGGAGTTATGAAGTTATTATACAAAGAAAGCTTGTATTATATAAACAATCAGGAAGTTTCTGAAATATTTTTACGTAGTATGCTTGAAAATTTGAAGGGTAGTTATATTGTTACGGAATATATAAATATGCATCCTTATTTAAAAAGCATATATGATAAAACTACATATACTGTAAGACTTATGGTCATAAATAAATATGGTAATAAGCCATGGATTGCAAATGCATATTTACGTATCGCAACTAATAAAACGGGTGTTACAGATAATATTTCTGATGGAGGTATTTGTGCTGAGATTGATATCCAAACGGGACAGATGTATTATAAATCATGAAATTATAGCGTGCAGTGTGCATCCTGATTCAGGAATAGCTATCGAGGGTATAGTTCCTAACTGGGGTAAAATAAAGGCTGGTATTCTTGAAATTAGTCAATATATTTTTCCATTAGAATATTTGGGATTTGATGTAGTTATTACGGAGGATTCTTTTACAATTTTGGAAATTAACACACATCAAGATCTGCACAGATATCCATACTATGATAAAAAGATACATGAATATTTTACTAGTAAATTATAAAGTGTTGAGAACCTCATAATATGAGAGTATACAATATAGCATACATAAAAAAGACAAGAATATTGAATTCATGCAAATGAAAGATTCACTTATTACATTGAGAAATTAGAAGGTGTTTTTATGTGTAAATTAGTTAAAACCATCCCGGCAGAGGGCACTAATATTAGAGAAAAGAATACTCAGAACTCCGCATTATTATGTCGAGCAAATAAAAATGATGTTTTCCAAGTTGTGCAGGAACAAGGCGGTTGGATTAAAATCAAACTTCAAAATGCGCGAGTGGGATATGTTTGGAAGGCGTTTGTACGTACTATAAAGGGACATACAATAATGGCGGATACAGCAGTTGTTAGAGGAACGGAAGTCAATATAAGAGCGTTGCCTGGGACTAATGCAGTGATATTAAAAACTTGTAAACAGGGCGATAGAGTTCGTGTTTTGGGTAAATATGATGAATGGATTAAAATAATGTTAGACGATAATACAGAAGGCTATGTCTATAATGAGTTAATCGTTTTACGTTTTAATTCATTAAGTAAATACGAGCAGAATCCCCCAGATTATGAGCCACAAGTGCGCCGAACAACACAAGAACACGTACGAAAATTTTCATATGATTCTAAAAACAAGTATTATTATCGCAATAATAATACGACAGTGAATACATCAAGGATTATGTTCACGGGAGATTTAATGTGTGAACAAAAGATGTACCAAGCTTATAATTATGGAGGAAAATTTTTACCATATGATATTTTTTATTATGTAAAGAGTATTTTTAATGAAGCGGATCTTGTAGTGGGAAATCTAGAGACTATGGTTTGCGAATCGGCTCCGTATACAGGTGAAAAACATAAAATCAATGGTAAATATCATTGCAATGCCCCTGACAGTTATCTTGATATTCTAAAATATGCAGGATTTGATTTATTTACAATGGCAAACAACCATAACTTGGACTGTGGTGTTCAGGGGATTGTTGAAACACTAGAGAAAGTCTGTGAAAAAGGTTTTTTAAATACGGGGCTATATTCAGATCCGTATAGAAAAGACAGATTTATTTTAATTGAATTAAATGGAATTAAGGTTGCATTGTTGTCATATTCTACTTGGTTTAATCGTAATTTATATAGGCTAACTGAAGAAGGAAAGGACTTGTTAAATATATACGATAAGAATAGAGTCCAAATGGATATAAAAAACTCCAAAAAGGCTGGAGCAGAGTATGTCATTGTATGCATGCACTGGGGTATTGATGCAGAGTATAAACATGAATTTGGAGTAACGCAAAGACAACAAGCAAAAGCTATTGCTGATGCGGGTGCGGATTATATTGTGGGAAGTCATACTCATTCATTACAGGGCTTTGAAGTATTAAAAAGTGAAGATGACAGATATGTTCCAGTTGCATACTCTTTAGGGAATTTTGCAACGAGTGAGTTAAATGAAATCAGTCGAACAAATGCAATATTGACACTAGAGCTAAAAAAGAATAAGGGAAAAATTGTATGTAACACCTCGTATTTACCTTGCTATGTTTTTGATTCATTTGAAGGTAGACGGTATCCAATTGTTCCGGCAATAGATAGATTTAATGAAAATCATCAAACTGAGAAGTTGCAAAAACAACGTAGCTTAGCGGGTGATATTTTTGATATGCAAATTCCAGAATATGGATTGGAAATCAATCAACAATTATCCAAAAATTTAATACTGCAGGCATGTAATTGCAAAAATGAAATAGATAAGTATGACAATGAATGGTATACGAGTTTGCGCTTTGCACAGGATGCAATTAAGGGGTGTGCTGCTTTTGTTCTGCCTATAACTTCAAATCCCAAAATCGTGATTAGTGATGAAGATAGAAAGCGATACGCAGATATAGCGATTAATAAAGGCGCAAAAGTATTAGTTACAGATAAACAAATTGAACAATATAATTGTATAGTGGTAAATGATGTGTTTAAAGCGTGGTGTGCTGTTCACGCTAGAATAAGAACATTTAGTGATACAAAAATTATTGGGATTACTGGGAGTATTGGAAAAACGTCGACAACAGAGATGATATACAAAGTACTTAGCGCATCTTTTCCGACACACAGAAATACAGGATCAGCTAATAGTGTAAGGTATACAGGTAACGTACTACAAAATTTAAAAAAATCGCATGCAATGTATGTGCAAGAAATTATGGAGGGCCCTCCATATGGAGCTGCAGCTACTATTTCAAATTATATTAACCCAGATATATCAATAATCACTCGAGTTGGTACTTCCCATTTAGAGGCATTTGGTTCAATTGAACGTACGGCAGAAAGTTGTTTTGGTATTTTAAAAGGTATGAGTGATGATGGGCTTGTTTTAATTAATGCTGATGATGAGTTTCAGGTAGAATTTAGAGACAAACTTAAGCAGACTTACATTATGTATGGAATAAATAATACGCAAGCTGATTTTAGAGCAGAAAATATCAATCAAACAATTGAAGGTATCACTTTTGTGATAAATTATGAGGGAATGAAAACAGCAAGTATACATTTAAATTGTATTGGAACTCATAATATTTATAATGCTTTGGCATCATTTGCTGTTGCTAAGTCTTTGGGTATGAATGACACAGAAATTATTACTGCATTAGAAAGATATGAGACGACTGGTATTAGACAAAATCTAGTTAAATTAGACAATAATTATGTGTTTATAGATTGCTATAATGCATCAAGAGAATCTATTCAAGGAGCACTTCGTAGTTTTGATTTGTTACGGTGCAATAATATTAAGTCGCTTGCTATTGTTGGTGATGTCTTGGAACTAGGAGATAATGTAGTAGACGAACATGTGAAAATAGGACAATCTTTGTTGCAGTCAAAGGTAGATAAAATTTTGCTATATGGAAAAAATATGGAGGCGGCATATCATATATTGAAAGGGAAAAAAGATGTTTTTTGGACTGTAGATAGCACTGTATTAGAAAAAGAAATAAGCTTACTAAAAAATATTTATACTTTAGTTCTGTTTAAAGCAAGCCATGGTATGAAACTAGAACGAATTATAGACCACGTATGGGGGACTTGGTGGCATGAAGAATTCGAAAGGTACGATCATATAGCACAAGAAGGAATATATAATGGATTCCAGTATACTCAATATTCAGATCATATTGTAGTTAATGGAATAGATTCCAAACAAGAAAACGTCCATATTCCAAAAAGTATAATGGAAAAAAATGTAACAGGCATAAAGAGTAGTGCTTTTTCGAATGATTCAACAATTAGAACTCTTAAAATTCCGGAATGCATACAGAATATACGGTATTGTAGTTTTTATAAATGTGATGCAATTGAAAAAGTGGATATCCCATGTAGTGTAAAGATAATTGATAGAAGTGCCTTTTCAACTTGTGGAGGCTTGAGAACAGTTATAATCCATGAAGGAACAACAGATATTAGATTTAGAGCTTTTGCAAATTGTTGTAATCTAGAGCATATTTATTTGCCAAATAGTTTAGTAAATATAGAGGAGGAAGTATTTTTTAACTGTAAAAAGGTAACCATTCATTGTACAAAGGATTCGAAGGGGGCAGAATATGCACATAAGTATAATTTAAATTGTCAGTATTCATAAATGTATGCTTTTGCAGAACAGTAGAATTAGTGAAAATGTTTACGCTGAATGCAAGATAAATGCTTGTATTATGCAGTCTAATGCAGTGCGAAACAAACACAATAGAATAGGAGTTAAAAAGTCCGCGATAAGGATTTAGAAAATCAAATATGAAGAAGAAAAAAATATTATTACTTTTCGGTGGAGAATCTTCCGAACATGAAGTGTCTAGAAAATCTGCTGCAGCTATAGTTAAAAAAATTGATCATAGCAAATATGAGATTTATCAACTAGGAATAACACGTAAAGGTAAATGGATATTGACTTCTGCGACGCCTGATGAAATAGAAAGTGGTATGTGGGAGAATAGGAAAGATAATGTAGAGGCGATACTTTTGCCAGATGCAACAATACAGGGAATTATGACAAAACGAGGCGAGGTGTACGAAATTGATTGTGTCTGGCCAGTTTTACATGGTAAAAATGGAGAAGATGGTTCGATACAAGGACTATGCCAGTTAGCAGGCTTAAGGTATGTCGGTTCAGATATAGCGGCTTCTGCAATTGGTATGGATAAGGCTCATACTAAAATTTTGCTAAATTCGATTGGGATTGAGCAAGCGGCCTTTTATTTGGCAGAAAAACATGATTATTCACAGAATCCTGAAGAAATTATAATGAACACAGAAATAAAATTTGATTATAATTATCCACTTTTTGTTAAGCCAACCGTTTCGGGTTCTTCTGTAGGTATTTCAAAAGTTCGTAATAAGGAGGAACTATATTTAGCATATGAAATTGCATTTAAAGAAAGTCCGAGAACGATTGTTGAAGAGGCAATTGTAGGACAAGAAGTGGAAGTTGCTGTACTAGGAAACCATGAGCCATTAGTTTCAAGAGTTGGAGAAATTCTTTCTGCAGGAGAGTGGTATGATTACAAATCAAAGTACCAGAATCAAGATTCTAAAACGCTGATTCCAGCTAATATAAATTTGGATGTTGAACACGAGATACAAGAGTGTGCTTTGAAAATTTATAAATTTTTAGGGTGCAAAGGCTTGGCTAGAGTTGATTTTTTTGTAAAAAACGATAGCACCGTAATATTTAATGAGATAAATACCTTGCCGGGGTTTACAAATATCAGCATGTATCCCATGCTATGGGAAGAAACGGGGATTCCATATGCTGAATTAATTGATCACATTATATCCTATGCATTAGAACAATAAAATAAGGAAGGGAACATCATGCGAAATAATAAACATCATAAATTACATATCATCCCCAAATCACCGGGACTTATTATTACACTTCTATTGTTTTTAGTGGTGGAAATCATTTTTCTATCGCTATTGATCGCACTAGATATTCTGCCGACGATTCTTAATGTCCTCATTTTGATCGTGTTTATAGGATTGACAGTGTTGATTTTTAAACTTCTTGTCAACCGAAAAGAAGTGACGAAGCAGCGTAAGATCGGTGTTATTTTATCCATTGTGCTTATGGTACTGATGGGGATAGGCAGTTTTTATTTGTTCACAACATACGCGGCTTTTAGTCATATGAGTGATGCGGATAATCAGTATGAAGAGTTTTATGTGGTTGCTTCAAGACATGGCAGCTATAAAAAAGTAGATGATATTAAAGGCAAAACAGTTTATACATACCAGAGCACTTCTATGGCTTACGATAGTGCAAAGGAAAAATTGCAGAAAAAAGTAAAAGTAAAGTATGAAGACGCTGGCGGATATATGAATCTGAAGGGTAAATTGCTGGATGATGAGAATAAAGAGCACGATGAGATTATTTTCCTGAGCAGCAGTAACTATGAGATGATTTGCGATTATGCAGAGAATTTCAAGAAAAAGACCCGGATCATCTACAAGGTTTCTGTAGATATCAATAATAAGGATATCGCTAAGCGTGTTGGAATTACAAGTGAGCCGTTCAACGTTTATATCAGCGGGATCGATACTTATGGTGGGATCAAAAAAGTATCTCGAAGCGATGTCAATATGATCATGACTGTAAATCCAAAGGAGAAAAAGATTTTGTTAACGTCAATCCCTCGCGATATGTATGTGACGCTGCATTCTTCTGGACAGTTGGACAAGCTGACTCATTCGGGAATCTATGGTATTGATGAAACAGTATCGACAGTAGAAGACTGGCTGGGTACGGATATCAACTACTATATCCGTGTGAACTTTACATCTTTGCAGGATATTGTGGATGCGATTGGCGGTGTTGATGTAGAGTCTCCAAAGGCCTTTAAGTCGGCTGTTTCGAAATACACTTATACGGAAGGTATGAATCATTTGAACGGAGAGGCTGCACTTTTCTTTGCAAGAGAACGAAAAGCCTTTGCAGATGGAGATAATGAACGTGTAAAAAACCAGCAGCGTGTAGTGAAAGCCATTGTGGACAAGATTTCAGGAAGTTCTGTGATTTTATTAAAATACACTCAGTTGATGAATACAGTTGGACAGGAAGTCCAGACCAACTTAACGGAAAAAGATATTTCTTCACTTGTAAAAATGCAGTTAAATGACCTGGGCGGATGGGATATTGAAAGTATCTCGATTACGGGCAAAGGGACATATGCGCCGACATACAGCATGGGAAGTCAGAAGCTGTATGTGGCGATACCGTATGAAGAGTCTGTAGCAGAAGCTCAGGAAGCGATCCGGCAGGTAATGAACAAATGATTTAGCAATCCATACTTAATTCTTTTATAGAAAACGGTAGCATAGCATGAAGCGGTGTTGCCGTTTTCTGTGACTAGGATGTTAGCACTATCTATTGCACCGATTAACCTTTTGGTCTGATCATTTGTTAGCAGCTTGATTTTCTGGCACGTTTTTCTTCTTTTTGATGAAAAATAAGACTGAAAAACAGAAATTCTTAGCGGATGGTATTGAAGAATGTGGTGTTAATGCTAATAAGTGGAGATTCAATGCCAGTCATATCTGGATGGGGGCAAATAAATTAGACATAAATCAAAAAAGAATGCAAGATAGTACAAGATGATCGTAGAGAATCCCACTCAAGTGGGTTTCTCTTCTTGAAATGGGATTTTATGTATGCTATTTTCTGTTTTTGGTGAGGAATATGTCGTTTTCTGCACATTTAAATAATCTCGCGCAGTCTGGCTTGCCATGCAGGGTATCTCGCGCATGCTGGCTCGTCATGCCTCCTGACGGGGGCAAAGCTATTTAAGAGTTGTTTTTATTCGATTTGGTCGGAATCTTTAGCAGTTTTAGATGTGATTGCCGATTTTCCGGATTGCTTCTCTATTTCCTCTCTTGCATTCCGAGCAACATTGCCACCTTGACGGGCAACCTTTTTGCTTTCTTCAAATCCCTGTGGGTTGCTCCCTCTGGATATTTCTGTGGTAGATACTTCCGCAAGCATGTTCAACACAAGTTCAAGGTTCGACATATTATCGCGGAGATTTTCTTTTTTCAGCCCCTTGAAGTTTTTATATTCTTTGGTGGTCATTCCAGACCATGCCTGTGAGATTTCGTTTGTAAGTATAGCGTATTCCTTGCCCTGTTTCACTCCTGACCGTTGCCATTCATCGGTTAGTTCTTTACGCATTTCTATAGTTTTCATGCGCTGGTTGATCCATTCTTCTGAATAGCCTTTATTTCTATATGTATCATAGGCTCGCTGGATGGCTTTTTCGGGGTCGGCAATTTCGTTTATCCTATCATTTCCGACTTCTGCCAGCCACATTTTAAATGGTTCGGCTTTAGGTGATGGGATAGACTGGATGATTCGCAAAAGCTGTTCTGTATCAGCGACGTCGGTTAATCTTTTTTTCCCATCTGACGCGGTCATTTTCAACTGCTTACAATTTGTAAGCAGTTCATTAGCGCCTTCTTCTTTCATACGTTTTTTCAAAACCGACCAGTAAGTGCTCGCACCTCGTGTCGTTTTTTGTTCGGTTAAAACTGCTACCACATCTACAATAGAGAAGTACCATTCTTCTTTTTCACCATCCCATGCCGTACGTATTTGACTATCCTCAAAAAGTTTCAATTCGTTTTTCATACAGTCTATACCTTTCTTTTGATCTCAATAACAGCACTTGCGATTCATATTAGATTCAATTCGTCATTAATAAACCCGTCATATAGATTATATAGGGATTCTCCTACAGATGTTAAGCTTCTTTGTCGATTGATATGTAATCAGAGGATAGATCCGGGGAAATTGAAAGAGCTCTAAGAGAACTCTTTTATTTCTCTAATTAGTAGTAATTTAGTTAGAACCTTGAAATTGGTGGAGCATAGGGGGATCGAACCCCTGACCTCAAGATTGCGAACCTTGCGCTCTCCCAGCTGAGCTAATGCCCCAGAATCTAATTTATTATAGCACGGGGGAGAAGAGATTTCAATATGTATATTTACAAATTATACCAAGCGGTTTGTGTCATTCTTCTTTTTCATCTAATCTAAGAAAACCCCTTGAAATTTCAATATCCCTATGCTATTATTAAACTAACAAACCTAAGTAATTCGAGTAAGAGTGGGTAAATCGCCCACTCTTTCGTTTTGTCAGTGGAGCAAGAGGAGTTTTTATGGCAAAGAAAAAAATAACAGTGCTGGCTGAGGAGCTGCTTTCTGGATTTTTGCAGGAAGAGGGGCTGGAATTGTATCATTCCGAATTTGTGAAGGAAGGCAAGGACTGGTTCCTTCGGATCTACATCGATAAACCGGAAGGCGAAGGCTATATCGGGACAGAGGACTGCGAGAAGGTGAGTCGCTTTTTAAGCGAGAAGCTGGATGAAGCGGATCCTGTGGAGCAGAACTACTACCTGGAGGTTTCTTCGCCGGGCATGGATCGGGAACTGGTCAAACCGGAACATTACCAGAGATATCTGGGCAGTGAGGTGGAGATCCGGCTCTATAAGGGCAAGGACGGCACTAAAAATATACAAGGGGTCTTGCAGACAATAGAAGGTGATTCCATTACTGTGCAGGATCACGACGGAAAAGAATGGCATCTGCAGCTTGCTGAAATCGCAAAGGCAAAGCTGGCAGTTATTTTCTAAAGTGGGAGGAAAAAAATATGAATAAGGAATTCATCAATGCGATCAATGATTTAGTAAAAGAAAAGGGAATCTCGAAGGAGGTCCTGATCGAAGCGATCGAATCGGCACTTGTTTCCGCATATAAGAAAAACTACGGAACTTCTCAGAACGTGAGAGTGAACATCGACCGTGAGGACGGTGATGTGGATGTGCTGATGCGCAGAGATGTCGTAGATGAGGTGGAAGACGAATTCACGGAGATCTCTTTAGAAGAAGCTCTGGAGATCGACCCGAGATACCAGGTAGGGGACGTGGTGGAATACCAGGTGACGCCGAAGGATTTCGGCCGTATTGCGGCACAGACTGCCAAGCAGGTAGTTGTGCAAAGGATCCGCGAGGCAGAGCGTGGCATGATCTTTGACAACTACATCAGCCGTCAGGGAGATTTGATCACAGGTGTGGTGCAGAGGATCAGCAATGAAACCATATTTGTCAACATGGGTAATACCGAGGGTATCCTGGTGGCAGGGGAAAGAGCTTCTGGTGAACGGTACAAAGTCAATGACCGGATCAAGGCGTACATCATGGATGTAAGAAAGAGCACGAAAGGTCCTCAGATCTTCCTTTCAAGAACACATCCGGGATTTGTAGAGAAGCTCTTTGAACTGGAAGTGCCTGAAATCGAAGACGGCACGGTAGAAATCAAGAGCATTGCCAGAGAGGCTGGTTCCAGAACAAAGATCGCCGTATACACAGAAGATGAAAATGTGGATCCGGTAGGAGCGTGTGTCGGCACAGGCGGAAGTCGTGTCAAGAATATCGTCGATGAACTTTTCGGAGAAAAGATCGACATCACGACATGGGATGATGATCCGCATATCCTGATCAAGAACGTTCTCAGCCCGGCAAAGGTAGAAAAAGTACTGATCGACGAGGAAGAAAAAGCGGCGACAGTAGTAGTTCCTGATTATCAGCTTTCGCTGGCTATCGGCAAAGAAGGTCAGAACGTAAGACTGGCAGCAAGACTTTGCGGCTGGAAAATCGATATCAAGAGCCATACACAGTTCTTTGACGGACCGGAATACATGGAAGAAATCGAAGTATATGAAGATGAAGATTTCGAAGAATACGAGGACGACATCCAGTACACGGAGGATGCTGCAGAGACGGAGACTTCAGAAGATCCTGAGCCGGTGGCAGCAGAAGATGCTACAGAGCCTGAAGAGACTGACGATGCAGAGGATGATGGCATCCAGTATGTAGATGAAGATGACGCAGATAGGGGCGATGAGATTGAAGAATAAAAAGATCCCGATGCGAAGATGCGTAGGCTGTATGGAATCCAAACCCAAAAACAGTCTTGTGCGGATCGCATGCTATGAGGGAAATCTCAGCGTGGATCCCAGCGGAAAAGCAAAGGGACGAGGCGTATACCTGTGTCCGAGCCAGGAGTGCATGGACAAAGCGCGCAAGCGGCGTGCTTTACAGCGAAGCTTCGACGTTGAGATCTCACAGGAACGGCTTGAAGAAATCTTTGAGGAGCTGATGACATATGAACAGAAAAGTGATTAGCTATCTCGGATTCGCGAAAAAATCGGGAAATCTTCTGACCGGCGTCAACACCTGCAGCTTTGCCATGGCGAAGGGAAAGGTAAAACTGATGATCCTGGCGGAGGACATCTCGGAAAACAGCCGAAAAAAAATCATGAAGGAAATCCGAAAGTACGGCGTAAATCATATAGAATACGGTAATAGTGAGGAATTATCACATGCCGTGGGAGCTTCCGGCAGAAACGTGTTTGCCATATGCGACAAGGGTTTTGCAGAAGCGATTACAAAGGAAATCGAGCGGGAGTTAGAATAGAAAAAGTCCCTCGTGGACAGTAAGGAGGAAGTGTGTATGAAAATAAAGGATCTGGCCCGGGAACTGAGCCTGAGCGGCGATGAGGTTCTCGAAAAAGCGAAAGCCATGGGAATAAAAGTGTCCGGAACCAGCGATGATCTTTCAGACATCGATACGACAGCAGTAAAAAACACCATCTTAAAGGGTGGTACACATACGGAAACGAAGGTAGTGCGTACCAGGGCGAAGAAATCGGATGCAGAAAAAAAGGACGGTGGTCCTAAGGTGACAGTCAAAGCGGCTAATATCAAGCTGCCGGAAAAGAAGAAGACTGTGAAAGCTGCTTCAAAACCAGCTGTGCGGACAGCTGCAAAGCCTCCGGCAGGCAAGCCGATCGTGCCAAAGGAAGTCGAAGGAAGACCAAAGCCGCCGGAAGGCAAGCCGGTAGTCTCCAAGTCGATGCTGGAAAAGCGTATCGCAGAAGAAGAGGCTGCGAAGCAGGTGGCAGCAGAAGCGAAGGCTGATAAGCCGGCAGCTCCTGCAGAAGAACAGCAGAGCGCAGCGAAGGCACAGCCTGCAAAGAAGACTGCTGCAAAGCCGGAAACGAAAACAGAACAGAAACAGGAAAAGACAGAGAAACCTGCTGAAAAGAAGCCGGAAGCTCCGAGAAGACAGACACGGCTTAAGGTGATCAAAAGAGCAGAAGACGTGCGAAGAGAAGAAGCGGAAGCGGCAGAGCGCCGTGCAGCAGCACGAGAAAAGCGTCAGGAAGAGAAAAAAGCCGAAGAAAAGAAGCGGGGCGGAGATCGTGACCGCAAAACCGGCGATCGAAAAAATGAAAAGCGTGGCGAACGTAAATCATTTGATCGCAAAGGCGGCAAGCCGGGCGAAAAGAAAGACGCTCGCCCGAGCCAGGATCGTAGCAGCAGACCTGCTCCGAGAAGAGATGATGCTGCCGGCGATGTGGCAGTATCCAAGCCGACTTCCCACAGAGGAGAGAAGAAGAACAAGGAAAAAGAACACGATAAGTTTTCCAAGCTGGAACGGGGCGGCCGCAAGGGCGGAAAGCCGCAGTCCCTGGAAAAACAGGTAAGAAACAAGAAGCACAACAAGCCGAAGGCTGCACCAGAACCGGAAGTAGAAACTGTAGAACTGCCGGCAGGAACCATTATGATCAATGTACCGATCACCGTAGCTGGCTTTGCAGAGCAGACTAAGACATCTGTATCAAAAATCATCATGACGCTGATGAAGATGGGCGTTATGGCTAATGTGAACCAGAATCTGGATGAAGATACAGTAGTGCTGCTGGCTGAAGAAATGGGTCTGCAGGTGGCTATCGGCAAGGTCAAGGAAGAGACAGAAGAGGAAGGAATCGAATCCTTCGAAGATAAAGAAGAAGATCTGAAGCCGAGAGCTCCGATCATCACTGTTATGGGTCACGTTGACCACGGTAAGACATCCCTGCTGGATGCGATCCGTAAAACTCACGTAACTGCCCAGGAATCCGGAGGGATCACTCAGCACATCGGTGCATCCGAAGTTGAAATCAATGGTCAGAAGATCGTATTCCTGGATACACCGGGACACGAAGCATTCACGGCAATGCGTGCCAGAGGCGCTCATGCAACGGATATCGCTGTACTGGTCGTTGCTGCTGACGACAGCGTCAAGCCGCAGACCATCGAATCCATCAGCCATGCCAAGGCAGCAGGTGTTCCGATCATTGTTGCTATCAACAAGATGGATAAACCAGGTGCAAATCCGGACATCGTAAAGAAGGATCTGGCAGAGCAGGGCGTTCTTGTGGAAGACTGGGGCGGAGATGTTATCAGCGTGCCGGTATCTGCCAAGACAGGGGAAGGGATCGTGAACCTTTTGGAAATGATCCTGCTGCAGGCAGAAGTCCTGGAACTGAAGGCGAATCCGGACAGACTGGCTCTTGGTACCGTTCTGGAAGCTCGTCTGGACAAGGCAAAGGGTCCGGTAGCAAGTCTTCTGGTGCTCAATGGTACGTTAAAGGCAGGCATGAGCATCGTAGCAGGAACGTGTTCCGGCAAGATCAGACTCATGACCAATTATAAGGGAGAAAAAATCCGTCAGGCAGGTCCGGCAACTGCTGTGGAGATCCTCGGTCTGACCGATGTTCCACACGCAGGTGACGTGTTCAATGCCGTGAAGGATGAGAAGGTCGCAAGAGAGATCGCAGAAAAACGACAGGATAAACTGAGAGAAGAAGTTCTGGCAAGAAACTCCAGCACGACGCTGGAAGAACTGTTCAGCCAGATCCAGGAAGGCGAAGTCAAGGAACTGAACCTGATCGTCAAGGGCGACGTACAGGGCTCTGTCGGTGCTATTGTATCTTCTCTGGAAAAGCTGTCTAATGATAAAGTAAGAGTTAAGATCGTACACACTGGCGTAGGTGCGATCAACGAGTCAGACATCATGCTGGCAGGAACTTCCGGTGCTGTAGTGATCGGCTTCAACGTAAGACCGAGCGCAGCTGTAAGTTCCATCGCAGAGCGTGAAGGGATACAGATCAGAACATATCGTGTTATCTACGATATCATAGATGATGTGGAAAACGCCATGAAGGGTATGCTGGATCCGGAATTCAAGGAAGTCGTTCTTGGTACAGTGGAAATCAGAAATACTTTCAAGGTTCCTGGTGTCGGTATCGTAGGAGGCGCATACGTAACGGACGGCAAAGTAGTTCGTAATGAACAGATCCGTCTGGTGCGTGACGGCATCGTTATCCACGAAGGCAAGATCTCATCCCTCAAGAGATTCAAAGACGATGCAAAGGAAGTTGCTCAGGGTTATGAATGCGGTATCGGCATTGAAAACTACAATGACATCAAGGAAGGCGATATCATCGAGTGCTTCACGATGGAAGAGGTAAAGAGAGACTAGTAAGGAAGGTAATCTTATGGGAAAAGGATACAGACAGGGTCGGTTAGGTGAAGAGATCCGTAAGATCGTCAGTGAACTGCTTCTGCGGGAACTGAAGGATCCGGGGCTTTCGTCAATGATCAGTGTCACAGCAGTTGAAGTGACCAGCGATGGAAGCTATGCGACAGTATATCTTTCGGTGCTGAGCACCAGCGGTGCGGAAAACGAACAGGAAGAGCAGCAGAAGGCTCTGGATGCCATGAACCGTGCGAAAGGTTTTATCCGCAATGAGATCGGACGTCAGGTCAAGCTGCGTCATACGCCGGAACTGATCTTTAAGATCGACCATTCCATGGAGTATGGACGACATATCTCCAAGATCATCCGGGATCTGGATATCGACCATGAGGATGAGGAATAGAACATGATAGCAAATGTGTCATTAGAGAAAATCGGGAAAACAATCCAGGAGGCTGACAGCATCCTGATTTTCCCGCATATCAATCCGGACGGGGATGCCATCGGTTCGGCATGCGGACTTTGTGATACACTGCGGGAGCATGGCAAGAAAGCAGCAGTGCTTTTAGAAGAGGATGCTCCGGAATATCTTAGTTTTCTGGATACCAGCTGCTGCATACAGGATGCGGAGAATTTCGGCAGACCGGATCTTTGCATCTGTGTAGACTGCAGCGATGAGGGCAGACTGAATAAGAGAAAAAAGACGTACCAAAGCTGCGGGAGCACCATTTGCATCGATCATCATCTGGCAGCGGAGAATTTTGCAGAAAAAGGATTCTGCGATCACTATTATATCGACAGCAGTGAAGCGGCGTGCTCCCAGATCATCTACAAGCTGCTCCAGGCGATGGGACTGAAACCAACGCCGGTGGCAGCAGAGCTGCTTTATACGGGAATCGTAACAGATACGGGGAGCTTTCAGTATTCTAATACGACGGGAGATACTCACCGGATCGCAGCGGATCTGCTGGATCTGGGTGTGGATCACATGAAAGTGACGGTCGCACTGTATCAGAACATCAAACGTAATAAGCTGGATCTGGAGATAAAGATCCTGGATACGATGGAGAGTTTTGCAAAGGATCAGGCGGTCATTGCTTATGTGACGGAAGATATGGCGGAGGCTGCCGGTGCGCTGATGGAAGATGCAGAAAGTGCCATTGATCTGTTGCGAAATATCGAAGGCGTGGAAATCGCGGCACTTCTAAAGCAGCGGGAAGAGGGCATCAAGGTGAGTCTTCGGGCAAAATCCTGGGGCGGCGTCGATCAGATCGCTGCAAAGTTTGGTGGCGGCGGCCACAAAAAAGCGGCGGGATGCACGATGCATATGTCCCTTAAAGAAGCATGGGCTGCATTGAAGGAAGAAATAGAACGAGCGCTGGAGAAATAGATGGAAGGCATTTTAGTAATCAATAAGCCGCAGGAATGGACTTCTCATGACTGTGTAGCGGTGTGCAGACGCGCGACCGGTGTGAAAAGAGTCGGGCACGGTGGCACGCTTGATCCTATGGCAGAAGGTGTGCTGCCTGTATTCATAGGCAGAGCTACCAGGATCATGGAATACATGGATCTGGGGTGTAAAACATATCGTTGCTGCATGCGGCTAGGCATCGTGACGGATACGGAAGATATCTGGGGTGAGATCCTGGAGGAAAGAAGCACAGAAGGCATTACGGAAGATCAGATCCGGCAGACGGCAGAGTCTTTTTGCGGGGATATTTTGCAGAAACCGCCAATGTATTCTGCGCTGAAAATAAAAGGCAGGAAGCTTTATGAATATGCACGGCAGGGAATCACACTGGAGATCCAGCCAAGACCGGTGAGGATCGAAAATCTGGAGATAGAGGAAATCGATCTGAAGCGAAAGGAAGTCGTATTCGAAGTGACTTGCTCTAAGGGGACGTATATCCGGTCACTTTGCAGAGATATGGGTGAGAAACTGGGATGCGGAGCTGTGATGAGCGGGCTTACCCGGACGGTCAGCGGAGCTTTTTCACTGGAACGCTCTTTGCAGCCTGAGGAAGTAAAGCAGATGAGTCCTGAGGAAATAGAGGCGTATCTTTTACCGGTAGATTATCCATTGATCCATTTTGGGAAATGCACGATGCCCAAAGATCGGGCTCTGTATTTTGCAAGCGGTAACAGCATCAGGTGGCATCAGGTGACGGTGACGAAAGAGCCGCAGCGAGAACTTTCCGGGAGAAATTCTCGTCAGACAGCATATAACCAGATGTACTGTGTGTATGAGAAAGAGAGCGGTCTTTTTCTGGGAACAGGCTATTACAATGAAGAAGAGAAGACTTTAAAGGCAGATAAAATATTTGTAACGAGGCAGGAATTATGAAAATTTTTAATTCACTGGAGGAAATCAAAGACATCGAGGAAACGGTGGTTGCTCTTGGAAATTTTGATGGAGTCCACCGGGGACATCAGCAGATCATCGAAAGAACGGTGAAAAATGCGGAAGCTGCCGGGCTGAAGAGCGCGGTGTTTACTTTTTCAAATCATACGAGGACGTTGCTGAAAAATGTGCCTCCGGTAAAAAATATTCTGTATGCGGAAGAGAAGGCGGAGATCATAGAATCTCTTGGGATTGATTATTTGTTCAATATTCCTTTTACACGGGAAATCATGAACATGTCACCGGAGCGTTTCGTACAGGAAATCCTGGTGGATAAATTCCGGATCCGGGAAGCGTACTGCGGGTTCAATTATACCTTTGGACACAAGGCACAGGGGACACCGGAGGTGCTGATGCAGGAAGGCAGAAAGCACGGGTTCGGGATCCACATCCAGGAGCCGTTCAAAATCGACGGGATCGTGGTCAGCAGTACGTACATCAGAGAGCTGATCAAGGATGGCAAGCTGGAGGAATGTCACAGATTTATGGGCAGAATGTATGCTATTGGTGGAGAGGTCGTAGTGGGAAACAAGCTTGGAAGGACGATCGGTTTTCCAACATCAAACATTATGATCGATGATACGATGGTAACGCCGCCAAACGGCGTTTATATCACGTACTGTACGTATAATGGCGTGCGGTATCCCAGCGTGACCAATGTGGGTGTCAAGCCGACCATAGGCTCTTATAAAAAGAATGTAGAGACTCATATCTTTGATTTTAATAAGGAATTGTACGGGAAAAAGATCAAGGTTGAATTTGTGAAAATGACTCGCCCGGAGCGAAAATTTGATAGTGTGGAAGAATTGAGCAAACAGATCCAGAACGATTGTATCGCTGCCAAGGCGTATCATAGAGAACACTGCGAATAGCAGGGGAGATGAGTATCATGAAGCAGAAAGACCATTTGGATTCGGATGATTTTATGCAAAAAATGAAGCAGACGGTTGCGCTGAGGGAAGACTGTGGGATCTTTTTCGAACAGGAGCTTCCTCGTCCGGCGGGGGAGCTTTTTTATGCGATTGAAGATCAGAAGCTGGTGCGAAAAGATGAAAAACCGGCCTGCGGATATATTCAGATCGTATCAAAAGCGGAGTTTGCACAGCAGTATGGAATGCTGGATGAAAGCGGGCTGCTGCTGTATCATTACGAGGAAAACAGTATTGATAATATCGATGTATTTGAAGATCATGTAGTAGGCACTTTTGTCGTTCCAATGAAGGGAAGCGTGCTTGAAAGCAAGGTTTCTGTGGGGTTTTATGTAACGGAGTCCAGGATCCTGCTTTTAGATGAAACTTCCATGCTTTACAATGTCCTGGAACGTATGACAAAACGGCAGAAGATACGTGATCTGGATATCTCTCACGTATTCGTGCGTATCCTGGACTGTATGATCTCGGATGATATGCTACTTTTGCAAAAGTACAGCATGGTGCTGGATCAGATGGAGGATTATCTGGAAGAGAATGTGAGCGATCTTCCCCATAATTTTACCAGCTTCATTATGCAGAATAAAAAAGAACTCCGGGCTTTGATGGTCTATTATCGGAGTTTAAACTATATGGTAGATGAGCTGGCTGAATCGGATATTTTTGACGGCATCGTGGAACGAAGACTTCAGTCATTTGACAACAAGGCGACCAAGCTGTATGCGGAAACTGCAAGCCTTCATGAGGCAGCACAGCAGCTTCGTGATGTGTATCAGGCTAAGATCGACATCCGGCAGAACAAAGTGATGTCTATTCTGACTATTGTTACTACCATATTCATGCCGCTGACTCTGATCGTAGGGTGGTATGGTATGAACGTGAAAATGCCGGAAGTGGGATGGCCGTACAGTTATCCGATCATTATTTTAGCTTCGATCGCAGTGACAATTATAGAAATCCTCATTTTCAAGAAGAAAAAGTGGTTTTGATGCATATCGGGCATAGATCTGCAGCTGCCTAGCTTCTGTCGTAATGCCCTTGCCTTCATTGGGATGAAAATGAGAATAGAGTACATCAGCACTGAACAACAACAGGAGTATTGCAGCTACAGCAAGCTTCTGTTTTTTTTGTACTTTTGACAGCAGGTTATCCAGAAACGGACCAGCGATGTAGACGAAGATAAATCCTCCAACTGCAAAGGTAAGGGCACCTTCCAGGCAGATACGACCGTTGAGATTCATAAAAAAACTGCTGTAGTCCCAGTAGTGCAGACCTGTCACCTGTTCCAGGATCCAGCTTGTCATATATTCAAGCGTGCTACAAAGAGTCATGATGCAGAGGAACAGCAGCGCAGGGCGCTTTGCAAGACGGCGAAGGAATACGAGGATCATAATTCCTCCCGAACCGTAGATCGGCAGCCATGGACCCATCAAAGCACCTCGTTTGACAAAGACTCCGTGCTTGATCAGGTGAAGAAGCACTTCCCAGCACCATCCGATCACAGAGAAGATAAAAAAAAGCAGAACCAGCGTCAGCAGAGTGTAATGGCGGGTCGGATTCATATCCTGGATGTGTTCGATGAGCCAGTTGTGACGTTTCGGAGCCAGCTGAGGGTAAGCAGTCGGATAGAGGATCATACTTTCATCCGGCTGGATCCCCTCTTCTTCAAGGAGTGGCTGCGGCGGCTGTTCCAGGTATTCATCATTAAGACAGTAAGAGTACGGCAGATTTTCTTCGATGGCGTTTCGGCGCAGTGTCATATAGATCTCAGTCCTGCCCAGATAGCGCTGCGGTGTGATGTAAAATACACTCAGCAGGCCAAAGGTGAACAGGGAGAGGGTCCCCCAGCCAATATAGGAAAGATCATAGCCGATGGCGTGGATCCGGTTTCCCTGCATCATATCAGCGGAAAGCTGGAAGGCTTCCTTGCGGGTCACTTCTGGATTTTCTGCGAGGATATAGGGAACGAGGTAGAGAGCATAGCAGCGCGAGATCCAGTACCATGCAGCCGTTCCGGTTGCCAGGATCCCGATGGACAGCAGAAGGATGGAACTGGTCAATTGGGTCAGGAACAGGGTAAGCCCCAGGATCAAAAGTGTGGCAATGCCGCACAGAGCCAGCTGCAAAGTGCGCACGATCAGGGTAAATGCTGAATACATGACACGTCCTTTGCCAAACAGGAAAAAGAGCCTGCGCATAGGTGTTTTCGTGTAGGTCCTTGTTTCCATCAGAAAGCGGGAAAACCCTACGTGGAGGATATTCCGAAGTAAAAAAGCATAGGCGAGATAGCCGGCTATAGCCAGGATCAGTGTGACACGAGCAGCCGCATCGTGAGTAAAGATAAACTGATCGACACGATACATGATGTTATATAGGAAGCCTCCGCTGCCTTTGAAGTTATCCATAGCTGCAGAGGCGATTTTCTGGCGGGAATCGGTAGTGGAGAAGTAATTTCCAAGATAGCTGACCAGCCCGGGTCTGATATCTGAGCTTTCCCAGGTATTGACGCCTTCGATTTTTTTATTCGTATGCTGCGTCTGGCCCAATGCAATTTCTTCTGTGCTGGGCATTCCGATGAACTGTGAGCTTTCACTGGAAATGATGCCGAAGAATGCCAGCAGGAAGGTGATCATGATGATCGTAAAATAATTGGCTTTTAGAGATTTGTGTGCTCGTTGTTTGATTTGTTTATTCTTCCACATGATAATGTTGCGTCCCTGTATTGTATTCGTAAGATGTTCTGATTATATCATGGGAAGGGTGGCTCATGGAAAGATTTTAACACTTTTTTCACAACTTTCTTATCTGCATCATGATTTCCCGGATCGAAAATTATCTGATCTAATTGGGAATCAATCTATCGATTCAGATGTTTACTCACATCATGAATTCCCAGATTTGATTTTTTCAAAGTCATATGGGAAGTTCAAT